>Ga0066623_1024403_pt1 | contig 25546 bp, 27 predicted proteins | sample SaaInl8_200m_RNA_FD_61419 | JGI IMG/M metagenome (GOLD analysis project Ga0066623, IMG submission 61419) | Marine microbial communities from expanding oxygen minimum zones in the Saanich Inlet - SI048_200m_RNA (Metagenome Metatranscriptome) | ecosystem: Environmental > Aquatic > Marine >...
CTATTTTTAGGTAGTACTTGTATATACCCTAAAAATGCTCCTCAACCTATGCCAGAAGATTGTTTACTAACTGATACACTAGAATATACAAATGAACCATATGCAATAGCAAAAATAGCAGGTATAAAGATGTGTGAGAGTTACAACCTTCAATATGGAACAAACTTCATATCTGTAATGCCTACAAATCTATATGGACCAAATGATAACTTTGATCTAGAAACATCACATGTGTTACCTGCACTGATTAGAAAGATACATTTAGCAAAACTTTTAAATGAAGGTAAAACAAAAGAAGTTCTATCTGATTTAAATGTAAACACTTTAGAAGGGGCTAATGAATATTTATCTAAATTTGGTGTAGATAAAGACTCTGTAGAGATATGGGGTTCAGGAAAACCTAGAAGAGAATTTTTATACAGTGAAGATATGGCAGATGCTTGTGTATTTTTACTTGAAAATAGGGACTTTGTAGATACATACAACCAAAATGAAAAAGAAATTCTGGCACTTCAAGGTGAATTGAGTTCTACTCAAGAGAGAGACCACCTGGGTGGAAATGCCGACACTCCCGTCGCTAAAGCGAAAGTGGAGTGCAGAAATACACATATCAATATAGGAACAGGTATAGATATATCAATAAAAGAGCTAGCTCAACTTATCCAAAACATCATTGGATTTAAAGGAGAGTTAGTATTTAATACTAATAAACCAGATGGAACAATGGTGAAGCTTACTGATCCATCAAAGCTTCATTCTCTTGGATGGAAACATAAAGTAGAACTTGAAGAGGGGGTTAAGATGATGTATGAGTGGTATAAGGAATCAAGAAAATGATAGTTTTATCGCACAGAGGTTACTGGAAAGTGGTTAATGAAAAAAACAAATCATTAGCATTTCAAAGAAGCTTCTCATTAGGTTACGGAACAGAAACAGATATAAGAGACTATAAAGGAGAATTAGTAATTTCACATGATATTGCAGATGAAAACAGCCTAAGCGTAAAAGAGATGTTTGATATTTATAATAAATATGATAATTCTTTGCCATTAGCATTAAATATAAAAGCAGATGGACTTCAATTAAAATTAAAAGACCTTATATCAAAGTACAATATAACTAACTACTTTGTATTTGATATGTCAGTACCTGATGGACTTCAATATTTGAAACAAAACATTAAATCCTTTACAAGAGAGAGTGAATACGAAAAGATAGCATCTTTTTATGATGATGCTTGTGGAGTATGGCTTGATGAATTTCAAGGGCATTGGATAGAGAAGGAAGTAATACGTAAACATATAAATAATAACAAGCAAATATGTATAGTGTCTCCTGATTTACATAAAAGAGATTATAAAAAAGAGTGGCAACATTATAACGATATAGAAAAAGAGTTAGGCATAAATAATCTTATGATATGTACAGATTACCCAGAACATGCAAAGGAGTTTTTCGATGGATAAAATAAAAGCAGTGATATTTGATATGGATGGTGTGCTAATAGAAGCTAAAGATTGGCACTATGAAGCACTCAATAAAGCACTACAATTATTTGGTATGGAGATAAGTAGATATGATCACTTAGTGACCTATGATGGATTACCTACAAAAAAGAAGTTAGAGATGCTTTCAAGTGAGAGAGGTCTACCAAAAGAGCTACATACTTTTATAAATAATATGAAACAACAGTATACTATGGAAATAGTGTATTCAAACTGTAAACCAACTTTTCACCATGAATTTGCTTTAAGTAAATTGAAAAATGCAGGTTACAAAATGGCTGTATGTTCTAATTCTATTAGAAATACTATTGAAATAATGATGCAAAAATCTTCTCTTGAACATAATTTTGAATTTTATGTTTCAAATCAAGATGTTAAAAATGGTAAACCAGATCCTGAAATGTATAATAAAGCCATAGAAAAATTAGGATTAAATCCTAAAGAATGTATGATAATAGAAGATAATGAAAATGGTATAAAAGCAGCCAAAGCAAGTGGTGCATGGGTTATGGAAGTAGATGTTGTAGAAGATGTAAATATTCAAAATATAGAACAGCATATAAAAATGTTTGAGGAGAAAATATAATGATAAATATACTTATACCATTAGCAGGTTCAAATCAATTTTTTAATGAATCAGAATATCCATATCCAAAACCTTTAATAGAAATTAATAACAAAACAATGATAGAGCATGTTATTGAAAATTTTAATAGTATTAAAGAAGAAAAGCAATTTATATTTATAGTTAATAGTGAAGAGTGTAAAAAATATCATCTTGATAATGTGTTGAATTTACTTACTAATCATACTTGTAAAATAATTAAAATCGACCATCAAACAAAAGGTGCTGCATGTAGTGCTATGATGGCAATTGAGTATATAAATAATGATACACCATTATTGATAGCGAATGCAGATCAACTATTTGATGATAATTTAGATGATGTTATTTCAAATTTTCAAAGTGTAGATGGTGGAGTTGTAACCTTTGATTCTATTCATCCTAGATGGTCATATGCTAGAGTTGATGAAGAAAATTATATAGTAGAAACAGCAGAAAAAAGACCATTAAGTAAACATGCAATTGCTGGCTTTTTCTACTTTAAAAAAGGTAAAGATTTTATAGATAGTGCTATGAATATGATAAAAAAAGATGCAAATGTCAATGGACTATATTATATATCACCAACATTAAATGAGTTGGTTTTAAATAATAAAAAACTTATAGTAAAAACTATTGATAATAATAAGTACCATACATTTTATACACCACAAAAAATACAAGAATATGAAAGGTTAAAACAATGCTAAAAGAATTAACTCAAAAATATATAGAAGCTTTTGATAATAAAGATTTGGAAAAATGTGCTGAACTTTTTACAGATGATTTTGCATTAGAAGATCCTGTTGTTAAAAGAATAGAAGGTAAAGAAAAAGTATTGGAAGCAATTAAAGGTATTTTTGACTCTTGTGAAACTTTAAATTTTGAAGCAAAGAATATTTATCAAGATAACCAAACTACAATAATAGAATTTATATTAAAACTTGATGATACTATTCTTACTGGTATAGATATAATAGAATGGGAAGATAATAAAATGAAAGAACTTAGAGCATATCTAGATATTCCATGTGGAGATAATTAATGAAAGTTACTAAACTTGATGATATGATAAAAGGTTGGTTTGTAGGAAATTTTGAACCAACTTTGATAAATACAAATGATGTAGAAGTAGCAGTTAAATCTTATAATAAAGGTGATGCAGAAGATACACATTATCATAAAATAGCAACTGAGATTACTGTAGTAGTAAGTGGTAAAGTAAAAATGAATGATATTATTTATAATCAAGGTGATATTATAGTTATTGAACCAAATGAATCAACAAACTTTGAAGCTTTAGAAGATACTGTATGTACAGTGGTGAAATATCCAGGTGCATCTGATGATAAATATTTAGGAGAGCCAAACTAATGATAAATATAGTTATACCTATGGCAGGTGCAGGTAGTAGATTTGCTAAGGCAGGATACGAAAAACCAAAGCCATTTATAGATGTAGACGGAAAGCCTATGATTGTAAGAGTTTTAGAAAATTTAGCATATCCAGATGCTAGATATATATTAATTGCTAGAAAAGAACATATGGAAAAAGAAGTAGAACTTGTTAATCAAATAGAAAAAGAGTTTAATGCTATATTTATTCCTATTGATAAACTAACAGAAGGAACAGCTTGTACAGTTCTTTATGCTAGAAAATATATAAATAATGATGAACCACTTTTAATAGCTAATTCAGATCAAATAGTTGATATGAATATTTCAGATTTTATTGATGATTGTAAAGCTAAAAATCTTGATGGTTCTATCTTGACTTTTATAGATGAATTTAAAGATCCAAAATGGTCATTTGCTAAAATAGATGAAAATAATTTAGTAACAAAAGTAAGAGAAAAAGTTGTAATTTCTGAGTTTGCAACAGTTGGTATTTATTTATATTCAAAAGGAAAAGATTTTGTAGATGCTACTATTGATATGATTATAGAAAATGAAAGAGTAAATGGTGAATTTTATACTTGCCCAACTTATAATTATGCTATAAATGAAGATGCTAAAATAGGTATTTATAATATTGAGTTTAAACAGATGCATGGTATTGGCACTCCTGATGATTTAAATGAATATTTGGAAAATTATTGTTAAAAGAAATATTAAAATCATTCTATCATAAACACTATAGATTTAAAAGATTTAGAGTCTTAGGAAGAACTGCATGTTTGGGAAATGAAATTATTAAACAAATGGGATGGAATAAAAATTATATAAATCATCAAAAATCAAGAGTTGATTATTTAATAGAATTACATAAAGATAAAAATATATCTCCAAATCCAAAAGAAATAATTAAATATTTAAAACATAAATTTATAATAGGTACAATAAAACAACAAAAAAATAATTTTTTTGATTATCAAAATCCAGATATTATTGTTATGGATTCTTTTAGTGAATTAACAGATCAGCTATTTGTAAATATTAATACTAATCAAAAGTTTTTAGCAAACTATAGTGATATTAATCATAGTTTATTGCCAAATTATTATAAGTGTAATGGACTTATCGAAGATAATTTATTAAAAACATATGATGACTTTTTTTCAATGGTAAGTTTAAAATATTCAAATATCCCACTCTACTTTATACACTTTTCTACTGTACTTGATAATAGGGATAAATTTAAAAATAGAGGTGAGATGATACTAAAAATCATAGACCAACTATCTATAAAATATAGTTTTATTAATATTATAAAAGTAAATGGTGCTTTAGTCAGCCATGCAAATACAGACAATGAAGAGTTTAATAGTTTGCCATATCATTATAGTGCTAATACATATAAAGAGTATGTTTTAAAATTCCAAAAGATATATCAAAATGCAGAATCATAAATCTAGTATTAAAAATGGAATTTACTCAGATTCTATAATATTCGCTATAAATATTATTATAGGTTTTTTAGCAATACCTTTGTATTTGAAATTTATTTCATTGGAAGAATTAGGTTTATATTTTTCAATTTTAGGTTTAGTATCAGTAATAGGATTGGCCAATATTGGACTTGGGCAATATGCGGAAAAAAAAATTTCAAATGACAAGCTCTTTGATTCTAATGATATAAATTTGTTTTTAAGTACTATACAAATATTTCAGTATCTTTTAGGTGTTATTCTATTGATTATAGGATTATTTGTATCTTATTATATAGCAGCTATTTTAGGTATAAATATTGATAAAGCAGAAATTTCACAACAGCTTTTTGTATACTTGTGGATATCAGTTGTACTAAGAACTCTATTTGCATTGTACCACTCTATACTAAGAAGCAGACATAATCTAGTATTTATGAACATGTCATTATTTTTTATATCAACATTAACGATTATATTAAATATTATATTTTTATATTACGATTATGGTTTACAAAGTTTTGGTATGGCTTCGATAATAGCTATTATAATTGTTAACATTCCTATTATGTATAAAGTTTTTGCAAAATACGATTTAATTATAATTCTTCCAACTGTATTTTCAAAGGAATATTTGATAAATGGTTTACAATATATTAAACAATTTCAGATTCTTAAAATATCACAAATTTCTAAAACTTCATTATTTACAGTATTGTTAAGTAATTATGGGGGACAAACTATTGTTGCACAATATAATTTAACAAATAAGATACCTCAAATGATACCTTTATTTTTATCCAAACTTACTATTAATTTTTTCCCTTCATTGTCTAGTCATTTTGAATTAAATGAATTAGATAAAGCTAAAAAAATATTTGAAAAGATCTTTAGCATTGGTGTATCTTCTGTGCTTTTTTTCACATTTTCTATTTATTTTTTAAATGAACTATTTATAGAGTTATGGGTAGGTAGTGATAAGTTTATAGGACAAGATATATTTATACTAATATTATTAAATTTTATTATTTTAGGATTAGGTAGTTTTACTGGTATAATTATTCAAACATCTGGTGAGTTTAAAAAATTGCCAATTCTATCTATTCTAGAAGTTATTTTATTTATTATATTATCCTATATATTATTTAATATTTATGGACTAATTGGTTTTTTTATGGGTTATATATTTTCGATGTCAATCGGTTTGATATATTCATTTTTTGTGATAAATAAAATTTTAGATATCAATGTTTTTGAATGGATATATACAGCTATAAAATCAAGCATACCCTTAGTATTTTCAATGTTTATTATTAATATAATTGCTATGAACTTGATAGATTCTAGTTTAATAAAATTTATAACAATATTTGTAATATTTATAAGTTTATTTATAATAAAGTATAAAAAGGAGTATATTAATGTCTAACGGTTGGTCATTTTGTATAGTTACTGCACCAAATAATGAAACTATGCTAGAACAATGTATTGAAAAAATACACTCTGAATTTAATGATAAAGATAATTACGAAATAATAATAGTAGGAAATCCAAATATAAAAAATAAAGGGTTATTGCATAATGTAAAAATATTACCATTTTCAGAAGAGTTTTTTTCACCTTCTTTTTCTATACAAAATATAAAAAGAGCTATAAAACAATTATCTTTTAAAAGATTATTTTTTAAATCTGGTGCTATATGTCATAAAAAGAATTTAGCAGTTCAAAATGCAAGATATGATAAAATATGTGTTATGCATGATTATGTTGGATTAGAAAATGGATGGAAAGATGGATTTAAACAATTTGGTGATGATTGGACAGTATCTGTAAATATTATATTGAATCAAGATCGTTCAAGACATAGAGACTGGATGATTTTGGACTATCCTAACATCGGTACTGGACTTATCCCTTATGATAAGTATTCTAAATATATGTATATTAGCGGTACGTATTTTTGTGTAAAACGAGATTTCTTTTTAGATAATAAACTTGAAGAAAAATTATTTTGGGGAGAAGGTGAAGATGTGGAATGGTCAAAAAGAATTAGAGATAAAGTTAAATTTAAAATGAATACTTTTTCAGTAGTAAAGTATCTAAAAATGAAACCATTAACTCAAGGACCATATATTGATAAGTGGAAAATTAATGAAAATAAACTAATAGAGGAAATTAAAAATGGAAATTTTGAATAAAAAAGTATATGTAAGCTTAATAGTAGATTTACTACACGCAGGTCATATTAATATATTAAAAGAAGCAGCAAAGTTAGGTGAAGTTACAGTTGGACTTTTAACCGAAAAAGCTGCTGGTGAATTAAATGATGTTCCTTATTTAGATTATAACAATAGAAAATTGGTAATTGAAAATTTATCTTTTGTTTCAGAAGTTATTCCACAAGAAACAGCAAGTTATAAATATAATTTAGAACAATTAAAACCAGATTATGTAGTTCATGGTGATGACTGGAAAACTACAAATCAAAAAAAATTTAGAAATGAAGTAATAGAAGTTCTGAAGAAATGGAATGGAGAATTAATTGAATTACCATATAGTAAAGATATTAATAATCTTAAAATAAAAGAAGAGATGACAAAATTAGGTATTACTACAACCGCAAGACAATCGAGACTTAGAAAACTTATAAATGCACAGCCAGTAGTAAAAATACTTGAAGTTCATAATGCACTAAGTGGTTTAATAGCTGAAAATGCAAGTGAAACAACATCAGATGGGGAAGTTGTTTCATTTGATGGTATGTGGTCGAGTTCATTAACAGATTCTACATCAAAGGGTAAACCAGATATTGAAGCGGTTGATACAACAGCTAGGTTAACTACTATTAATGAGGTATTTGAAGTTACTACAAAACCCATGATTTATGATGCTGATACAGGTGGTAAGCCTGAGCATTTTGAGTTTACAGTTAGAAGTTTAGAAAGAACAGGAGTAAGTGCCGTAATTATTGAAGATAAAACAGGATTAAAAAAGAATTCTTTATTGGGGAATGATGTTTCTCAAACACAAGATACAATTGAAAACTTTTGTCATAAAATAAAAATGGGAAAACAGTCTCAAATTACAAAAGACTTTATGATTATAGCTAGAATTGAAAGTTTAATTTTAGAAGCTGGTATGGATGATGCATTACAAAGAGCATTCGCATATGTAGAAGCTGGTGCTGATGGTGTTATGATTCATTCTCGTCTTAAAGATCCAGCAGAAATTATAGAGTTTGTAACAAAATTTAGAGACAGAGATGAAGCTACACCTATTGTAGTAGTACCTACATCATTTAATGCTGTAACAACTGATGAATTTGCTAAAATAGGTGTTAATGTAGTAATTTATGCAAATCATATGTTAAGAGCAGCATACCCTGGGATGATGAATGTTGCAAAGTCTATTTTGAAAAATAAAAGAACTTTGGAAGCTGAACCAGATTGTATGAAAATTAAAGATATTTTAGAATTAATTCCAGGAACAAAATAATGCAACTAGATACGAATAACTTTGTAGAACAATTAATAATTGAAGGTTACACTCATCTGTGTGTAGTTCCTTGTAGTTTTGCAAAAAATGTAATTAATGCAGTTATAAATAATGATGATATAGAATATGTGCCATGTGCAAGTGAAGCTGTAGCTTGTTCTATAGCTGCGGGACTAAAAATGGCAGGTAAAAGTCCAATTGTTATTGTTCAATCATCTGGTATAACAAATATGGGAAGTTGTATTACAAGCTTATTAAATCCTTATGGTGTGACTTTTCCTATGCTAGTAAGTTGGAGAACTTATAAAGAGGGAGATAGTGAGATTCAACATCAGCATCTTGCTACAAAATTACCTGATTTAGTTGAAGCTTATAGTTATGAGTATTTAATTTTGAATCAAGAAAATCAAGATGATGCTATAAAACAAATTGATATTTGTAATAATACAAATACAATATGTCTATTAAAAAAAGACACATTTTCAAAAGTAGAATTAAAAGAAGAACATAAATTGGATTTATCAGAATATACACCACGAAGTGAATTTTTAAAAAGTTTAAATGAAAAGTTTAAAGATAGTGATACATTATTTATAGGAACAACTGGTAACACTGCACGTGAGATGTATAGTTTTATGCCAGATACAGATAATTTTTACATGGCAGGGAATATGGGAGGAGCACTTAGTCTTGGCTTAGGTGCTTCAATGGCAGGTAAAAAAGTTGTTGTATGTGGTGGTGACGCAGAATTTGTTATGCATATGGGTGGACTTACCACTGCAGGAAGATATAATGATTCAATTGATTTAACATATATTTTATTTGATAATGAACAAAACAAATCAACTGGTGGACAAAATACTTATCAAAGTCATGTTGATTATATAAATATTGCTAAAAATTCTAATATTGATACAGCTGATAATATAGTTGTCAACTTAGATAGTTTTAATGAAATAATAAATGGTATGAAAAATAAACTAGGACTACAATTTATTTGTGTTAAATGTGGACTTGATGATGAAACACCAAGACCACCACTTGATACAGTTAAGGTAAATGAGTTTTAAATGATTAAAACTGCTGTTATACTTGCTGCTGGATTAGGCAGTAGATTAAAAGAAAAAACAAAATTACAACCAAAAGGTTTTTTAGAACTTAATGGTATATCTTTAATAAAAAGAAGTATTGATGGTCTAATTGCAAGTGGTATTCGAAAAATTTATATCGGCACTGGATATTTAAGTGAAGTTTATGAATATTTCGCTTTAAATTATCCACAAATTACTTGTATTAAAAGTGATAGATATGAAACTACTAGCAGTATGTATACTTTGTTTAATATGAAAGATACATTAAAAGATGATTTTTTACTTTTAGAATCAGATCTGTTATATGAGATGGATGCACTTACTCAACTTATTACAGACAATAAGGAAGATATTATTTTGGCAAGTGGCAAAACAAACTCTAATGATGAAGTCTATATAGATACTGATAAAAATTTAAACCTTGTTGCTATGTCAAAGAGAAAAGAAGATTTAAGATTTATTTATGGTGAATTAGTAGGTATATCTAAAATATCACAAAATAGATATAAGATGATGTGTGAAGCTTTTGAAAATCAAGATAATTCGAAAATAGATTATGAGTATATTATGGTAGAAACTTCAAAAATGTTGCCATTTTATGTAAAAAAAGTTGAAAATTTAATTTGGTGTGAGATAGATGATGAAAATCATCTCAATAGAGCATTAAATGAAATATTACCAAAAATTAAGGCAAAATAGATGAAGAAAATAAAAAGAAATATTTTATTAAATCCAGGACCAGCAACTACAACAGATAGTGTAAAAATGGCTCAAGTAGTTCCAGATATTTGTCCTAGGGAAAAAGAATTTGGTGACTTAATGGAGTATGTATCTGTTGAACTTACTAAGATAGTTGCTAATCCTAAAAAATATACAACCATATTATTTGGTGGAAGTGGCACAGCAGTTGTTGAATCAACTATTAGTTCAGTGGTACCTCATGGTAAAAAAGTATTGATAGTAAATAATGGTTCATATGGTAAAAGAATGTGTCAAATAGCAGAAGCTTATAACATGAACTATATAGAGTTTGAAAGTTCACCAATAAAACCAATAAATTTAAATAAATTAAAAAGAGTAATAAAAGAAAATAAAGATATTTCACACTTGGCAGTAATACACAATGAAACAACCACAGGGCTTTTAAATAACCTTGATAATTTAGGTAAAATTTCTAAGAAATACAATTTGGAACTTATAGTAGATGCTATGAGCTCATATGCTGCTATACCTATAAACATGAAAAAACAAAACATTCATTATTTACTTGCTAGTTCAAATAAAAATATTCAAGGTATGGCTGGAATTGGGTTTGTAGTAGCAAATGTAAAGTCATTAGAAAAATTAAAAGATATAAAACCAAGAAACTTTTATTTAAATTTATATGCTCAATATAATAATTTTATAAAATCACATCAAATGAGATTTACACCACCAGTTCAAACTTTATATTCTCTAAAACAGGCTATAGTAGAAGCAAAAAAAGAGGGTATTGAGAATAGGTACAAAAGATATAGTAAATCATGGAAAACTTTAACAAATAAATTAAAAAAATTAGATCTTAGATATCTTGTAGATGACAAGTATCATTCTAAAATTATTACTTCTATTTTTATACCTAAAGGTATAGACTTTAATTATATGCATGATTATTTTTATGAACAAGGGTTTACAATTTATCCAGGAAAAGTAGCAGATTTTAATACATTTAGAGTTGCTAATATTGGTGAAATAGATTATAAAGATATAAAAGAATTTTTAAAACATTTTAAATACTATATCCTAAATCTAAAAAGATAATTTAATGAAAGTTTTAACAATATTTATAGATATGATAAGGGCAAATAGATTATCAACTTTTAATGATAATATTAAAGTTAATACACCGTTAGATAATGCTTTTAAAGACTTAGGAGGAACTTTATTTACAAATTGCTTTACCCCAGGACCTGATACTCCAAGGGGAATGTCCACTTATTATACAGGAATTGATCCATATCAGAATGGATGTAATACTAGATTGAAATGGCCAAAATATTTTTTAGATAAAAATTTAAAAACAGTATTTGATATATTTCTTGAAAAAAATTATGAAATGAATATTTTTTCTGCACCAAATGAAAGGGATACAGGTTTTTTACCATCTCATATTGATAGCATGGATATCCATAATGATGATTATAATATGAATAAGTATTTATCAAATATTGAGTTAAAAAATGATCATTTTATATTCTTAAGTATTCCTGATTATCATTGGGCTTTTGATGATTTTGGGTATTCAACAAATGGAGAAAGAAAATCTTATGAAGTGACTAAAAGTGTCTTTAATATAGTTTTTAATAATTTTGATAAAGATGATTTTGATCATATATTTATCTTTTCTGACCATGGCTTTAAGTTTAATATTGAGAGAAAATTTGAATCTAAATTATATATGCTTAATGAAGACAGAACAAATAACATTATGATACATCGTAAAAAAGGAGAAAATGACTTAATAATAAATGATAAACTTTGTTCATTAGCCGATATGTATTCAACTTATGAAGATATCCTAAATATAGATATAACAAATGGTATTTCGTTACTATCAAATAAAGAACATCAATATATAATATTGGAAGACCATATGGATTTTGCACCAGCAATTAATCAAAATATAGAGTTATGGGCATTAGTTAATAATGAAATTATTTATATTAGAGAATTAGATAAAGCTATTACTATAGATAGACTAACGAGGGATATTAGACATGGAATTATAGAGGAGTATGATATGATTCTAAAAGACAATTCTTCATTTAGTATATATATCGATGAATATGAAAAGATATTTAGATATAGAAAAAATATCTTTGAAAAGTCTTATTATATGAATGGAGAGAAACGAAAGGAAAGAAAGAAATTAGTAAAATATTTCTTTTTCTTAATCGATATAATAAAAAATAAAAAAGGATTAAATAGATGAAAAAAGTTATAAAAGAAATAGTTAATAAATTGGGATTTGATATAGTCAGAATAGAAAATCCAAAACAATTAGGTGATATGTATTCATCATACAGTAAGGAAAAGAATAATATAGTTGATATTGAAGTTCTAGGTGATATGTCATTATCTATACCAGGAATGATTAAACCTGAGGCAGGTAAGTTTTTATATATGTTATGTTATATGCAAGATATTGATGGTGATGTAGTAGAAATTGGTTCATGGCAAGGTAGGTCAACGACTTTTTTAGCAAGAGCAGTTAAAGAATCACAAAATGGAAATTTTTATGCAATCGATCATTTTGGAGGAAATGTAGGTAAAGAAGAATCTTATGCAATAGATGGTAGTTTAAGTAATTTAAAAGAAAACTTCCAAAATAATATCGCAAAATTTGATTTAACTGATACTGTAAATCTTTTAGATATGATAAATACAGATGCTGCTAAAAATTTTGAAGATAAAATAATAAGATTCTTATTTATTGATGGTGATCATACAAAAGATGGTGTAAAAAAAGATATAGAATTATTTTTTCCAAGATTAGTAAAAGGATCAATAGTTGTATTTGATGATTATTTTGAGGGTTTTCCTGGACTCTTGGAGAGCGTTGATGAAGTTTTATTAAATTATAATTTTTCAAAAATCTTTTATTTTAGACATACATTGGTTATAAAGATATAATATGATAAGCAAAATACTATATCTATCATATCAATATGAATTTGGTAACCCTGATAATGGTAATGCAATTAACTACAAAGCTTGGTATGAAAATTTTGTAAAACTTGGATATGAAGTTGAAGGTCTCTTTTATGATAGTTATCCAAAGGAAGAGTTGCAGTTAAAAATTATAGAAAAAGTAAATAGTATAAAGCCAGATATGATTTTTTTTATTTTACAAAAAACACAAGTTGAAAAAGAAACTTTAAAAACATTACAAAATATGAACTGTTTTGTTGTAAACTTTTTTGGTGATGATCAATGGCGATTTGATGACTTTAGTAGTAAATATGCAAATTATTTTAATGTTTGTATTACCACAGATAAATTTAGTATAGATAAGTATAAAAAAATAGGGCAAAATAATATTGTAAGAAGTCAATGGGGGTCACTTGATTCTATAATTGAGTATACTAATATTGAGTATAAATATGATGTGAGTTTTGTGGGAGGATTAAATCCTTTTAGAAAGTGGTTTGTTGATGAATTGGAGAAAAGAGGTATTAAAGTTCATTGTTTTGGAGATAGATGGGATAATGGAAGGGTTACATATGAACAGATGGAAGATATATTTGTTACATCTAAAATAAATTTAAATATATCCAATAGCACGCAGTATGATATAAGATATTTATTATCAAGTCCACGAAATATACTTAGTACTTTAAGAAGTTCTAAAAATGTGAGTCAAACAAAAGCAAGAATATTCGAGATACCTGTGCAAGGTGGATTTGAACTAACCGAGTATGTTCCTAGTTTAGAAGATTATTTTGATATAGGGAAAGAGATATCATGCTATGGAGATATAGATGAAGCTGAACTTTTAATTAAGTATTATTTATCACATGATGAAGAAAGAGAGAAAATAAAAAAATTAGGGATAAAAAAAGCTAGAAGTGAACATACTTTTAAAAATAGAATAATAGAGTTTATGAAAGATATTGAGAAAATTTATGATAACAAAGAATAAATTATTAAATCTTATAGAACCACATTTTTATGATGATTTAAAAAAAGAAAAGTATGAAATTAAAACTATTAAAGCAGATGAATTACTAACTCATTCTAGACTTGATATTGCTTTTAAACTTCTATATTTAGAAATGTTAAAACATGATGTAAAGTTTTCACGAGAAATATATCAAGAACATATAAGAGCATTTAGTTTAGGTAAGTTTAGCGAACCAGGCAATAAAGAAAAAAATAATATAGATAAATTTATTAATGATTTTAAAGAAATCTTTGAAAATATAAAAAATAATGGTTTTGATCATGAAAAAACTTTATTACCTTTATCTAAAAATAGTTCAATAGCAAATGGATCTCATAGAATTGCTAGTGCAATATTTTTAGATAAAGATGTTAATTGTGTGCAAATAGAAACTACTAATCATATATATGACTATAACTTTTTTTATGATAGAAATGTATCATGCGATATTTTAGATACAGTAGTTACAAAATTTGTCGAATATGCTTCAAATGTACATATAGCTTTTTTATGGCCCATAGGAAATAAAAGTAGTGAAAAAGTAGAAAATATAATACCAAATATAGTTTATAAAAAAGAGATACAGCTAAATTATAATGGTGCCCATAATTTGCTCTCTCAAATATACTATGGTGAAGAGTGGCTTGGTAATGTAGAAAATAATTTTAAAGGTTCACAAGCTAAGTTAATAGAATGTTTTAATACATTTGATGCATTTGAAGTGATAGCTTTTCAAGCAGATAATTTAGATGAAGTTTTAAAAATAAAAGATAATATAAGAGATATATTTGGTGTTGGAAAACACTCTGTACATATAACAGATACTAAAGAGGAAGCTATAAGAACTGCAAGAGTAGTTTTTAATGATAATAGTATACATTTTTTAAACTATGCAAAACCAAATAAGTATATTTCTACACACCTCAAGATAGATAAATTTAAAGAATTTATAGAAATAAATAAATTAGACAATAAAGATTTATTAATAGATTCAAGTTTTATACTATCTTGTTATGGATTAAGAGAAGCGAAAGATACAGACTTCTTTTGTAGCGATAATAATAACATAAAGATTGAGTTTGAAGATATAAATATTCATGATGAGGAGCTACAATATTATAATAAAAATAAAAATGAATTAATATATAATCCTAAAAACTATTTTTACTTTAATGATATTAAATTTATATCTTTTGATAATCTATATAAAATGAAAACAAATAGAAATGAAGAGAAAGATAAAAATGATTGCAATATGATGGAGGCTTTAATTGAAAATAATATGTTTAAAGAATTATACAGTAGAGTTAAACAAAATATATTTTATTTTAGAATCAAAGCAAGGTTTAAATTGATAACTGTACTAAAAAGTATTGGTTTATTTAATATTGTTAAAAATATAGTAAGAGGTAATAAATGAATATTTTAATAACAGGAGCAGCTGGATATATAGGTAGCCATGTTGCAAAGCAATTTCTTGAAACTACGCTTAATAATATAACAATAATAGATAATTTTAAAACAGGTTTTGAAAATACTATCGTAACTTTAAAATCTTTTGGAAAAATAAATTTTATTAATCAAGATTTAAGTGATTGGAATAAAGTTGATAAAATATTTAAAGATAATAGCTTTGATGTCGTTATACACTTTGCTGCTAGTTTACTTGTGGGGGAATCTGTAACTAATCCAGTAAAATATTATATAAATAATACATGCAATAGTGCAAATCTTATTAATATGTGTAATAAATATTATGTAAATAAATTTATATTTAGTTCTACTGCTGCAGTTTATGGTGAACCAGATATAAATAAAATGCCTTTAAAAGAAGAAGAACTTACAAATCCAATTAATCCCTATGGCTCATCAAAATTATTTACAGAACAAATTATCAAAGATAATGCTGTTGCTAATAAAGACTTTAAATATGTAATTCTTAGATATTTTAATGTTGCAGGAGCTGAAGAGTCTTTGCAAATTGGTGAGTGTCATGATCCTGAAACACATCTTATACCTTTAGTTGTTAAAACTGCGTTAGGTAAAAGAGAAAAAATAATGATATTTGGAGATGATTATGGTACTAAAGATGGTACTTGTATAAGAGATTATATACATGTAGATGATTTAGCATCTGCTCACTTGGCATCATTGGAGTATTTAAATAATAATGATAGTAATATATTTAATTGTGGATATGGTCATGGCTTTAGTGTAAAAGAGGTTATAAATACGATTAAAAAAGTAAGTGGTATAAATTTTAAAGTTGAAGTATCTTCAAGAAGAGATGGTGACCCAGCTATTTTAGTAGCAGATAATAAAAAGATACTAAAGCTTACAAACTGGAAACCAAAATACGATAATTTAGAGTTTATTTGTAAAACAGCTTTAGAGTGGGAGAAGAAGCTTGGATAGTCAAAATGTACTTATATCGGTTATATTGCCAGTTTATAATGGTGAATTATACATTGAAGAAGCGATAGAATCAATATTAAATCAAACATTTAAAAACTTTGAATTTATTATTATCGATGATGGATCTTCAGATAGAAGTTTAGAAATAATAAAACACTATAAAAAACAAAATAATAAAATAGTTGTGATAAGTCGTGAGAATAAAGGTTTAATAGCCAGTCTAAATGAAGGAATAGAAAAAGGAAAAGGAAAATATATAGCAAGAATGGATGCAGATGATATATCTTTTCCTACTAGACTAGAAGAACAGTATGCTTTTATGGAAAAAAATACAGATATAGTAGTATGTGGAACTTGGGCTAAAAAGTTTGGTAGTGATAATGGAGAATATTATAAGTCAATTGATGATAAAAGTATACGAGAAAATTTTGTAATAAATTCAACTTTTATTCATCCATCTGTTATTATTAGAAGTAGTGCTTTACAAAAAGGAAATATTAAATATGATGCCAATTATCTTCATGCAGAAGATTATAAGTTTTGGTTAGAACTTTTAAAAGTTGGAAAATGTGCAAATATTCCAAAAGTATTATTAAAATATAGAATATCAAAAGAGCAAATTAGCAATAAATATAGAGATACTCAAGTGAAAACTTCACAAAAAATTAGAAGAGAGTTTATTGAGCAATATTTTAAAGAACTAAAGTGTGATTTTATTTTACCAAATACAATAACACTAGAGACAATCAAAAAAATAAAACAATCCACTTATAGAAATGACAAAATAATAGATGCAATTATTTATACTATGTATTTATCATTAAATAAGTATGACTATAAATCATTTATTTATTTCTTATTTTCATTTGATTATTTAAAATTTCCATACAATACGAAAGAATTTATTAGAATAATGATTAAACATATGAATCCAAATAGGTTCTATAAGTGGTTGTAGCAAATAAACTCTTAACATCTCAAAGTCATGAAAAAAAGATATTGATAAAATATAGTGAATTTATATTTTTAATTGCTTTATCATTATTAGCTGGATACAGTGTATTTTTAGAAACAAATCAAGATTATTTTGTTTATAGTAGATACTATGCATCTATAAGTATTGAAAATCCATTAGGAAAAGAAGTTTATTTTGAGTATTTGTATAAAGTTGTAGCTTCTTTTTCAAAATTAGTTTTAAATCTTGAGTATGAAATGTTTGTAAGTTTATTGGTATTTATCTCTTTGTCAATAAAGTTTCATCTTTTTTCAAAACGAGCCTATTCTTTGTATCTGAAGATAGCATATCTTGCTGTTATATATCTTCTATATGAATCATTACAGCTTCGTATAGCTGTAGGTATATCATTTGTTTTTTTATCATTTGAATATAGAAATAAAAGGATAATGTCTTTATTATTTTTACTTTTTGGTGTATTCTTTCATTATTCCCTTATGCTTATGGTTCCAATTTGGGTATTTTACAATTATTTTATTGATCAAAAGAAAGCTATAAAATTTCTTATCTTTTCATTTGTTGTTGGTGTTGTATTTTATCACTTTTTTTTGCACACATCATTTGTAACTCAATATATTGATGGTCGATTATTGGGATATATAATTAGAAACCCTGATTATTTTAATGTATGGTATTTTCCGAGGGTATTTTTACTGGCAGTACTGTCATATTTACTTTATGCTAATATTGATAGAAATAATTTTGAAGGAAAAGAACATATTATGATTTTTATGTTCATTGCTACTTCACATTTTATTTTATCAATTATATTTTATAAAATAACTATGTTACATATTAGATTTTTAGATGTTGGAATATTAGGATATTATTTGGTTTCTACGAATTCAAACTTTAGGAACAAATCATTAATAAGATTTGTATTTAGTTTGTATATAATTTCTGAAATACTTGTAAGAACTATAGGAATGCCAACTTTGGTAGTAAAATATTTATTATAATATAAAGAAAGAAGAAAAGTTACATGAAAAATAAAAATATTAAAATACTACATATATCAACAAATAAAAATGGTGGTGTAGGTACTGTTGTAAAAAGCTTATGTAATTACTTTAAAGATAGTTTATCGGCTATACTATATAAAGAATCCATGAAAAAGTTATCTATATATAAACAGTATAAACAATTAAATAATGAAATAAAAATTTTGTTAAATAAAGTAGATATACTACATTTTCATGGTAGTTGGGCGCCACATATTTTTATATTAAGAAAAAAACAACCTAAACCAACTTTGGTATCTCCACATGGAGCATTGCATAAAATATCTTTAAAAAAAAGTCAGTTTAAAAAGTTTATAGCAAAACAATTATATGTTAAAAAAACATATTTAAATGCTAATTGTATCCATGCATTAACAATGCAAGAGGTTAATGATATTTATAATTTTGGAATTAAAAATATTCCAATTGCCGTGATACCAAACGGTATTGATTTTGATGAAAAGTTAGAAATAGATGATAAAACGAAGAATAAATTGTTAGAAGTGGCACAAAATAGAACTATTATATTATCATTGTCAAGACTTGATCCTTTAAAAGGAATTGATATGCTTATTGAATCATTTGATAAAGTTTTAATTAATAATTCTAATGTGATTTTATTCATAGTTGGTGATGGAAGTAATATTTATAAAAATAAATTACAAGAAAAGATAAAAAAGTTAAATTTAACAAATAATATTTTTTTATTAGGAGAGATGACTGGTATTTATAAAAATACTGTTTATGATATTGCTGATTTATTTATATTACCTTCTTATAATGAGGGTTTTGGATTAACTGTGATAGAAGCATATAGACAAATGACTCCTGTAATCACAACAACTGCTACACCTTTTGAAGAAATATCTGATAATGATATTGGCTGGTATGTTGAACCTACTTGTGGGGAGGTAACCAATGCATTGGAAAATGCAACAAAATTAGAAAAATCTGAATTAAGCTCTATGGGAAAAAAAGGTTTTAATTTAATGAAAAAAAGATATTCTTCAGATATTGTTAATCATAAAATGAACACTTTGTACTCATGGTTAATAAGTGGTGGAAAGAGACCAGATTTTATTATTAAAGATTATGGAGAGAGTGAATTGATATGAATTTTAGCGTATGTATATGTGTATATAATAAAGATAATATAAATTATTTCAAAGAAGCTTTAGAAAGTATAGTAAATCAAAGTTTAGTACCAAATCAAGTTGTTCTAGTAGTTGATGGTCCTATAAATGATGGACTACAAAATATAATTGATAATTTTCAAGAAAAAAGCTTAACTCTAATGATAAGTTTTGAAGTAACTTATTTAAAAGAAAATAAGGGACATGGCGAAGCTAGAAGATTAAGTATAGAAAATGCTAAATATAATCTTATAGCACTTATGGATGCAGATGACATATCAAGATATAATCGTTTTGAACTACAGCTAGATATATTTAAAAATGATAATAATTTAAGTATAGTTGGTGGACAAATTATGGAAATAGCTCATGATACTAAAAAAGAGATTAGTATAAGAGAAGTTCCTGTTAAAGATAAAGAAATAAAACAATATTTAAAAACAAGATGTCCTTTTAATCAGATGAGTGTAATGTTTAAAAAAGATGATGTAATTAAAGCAGGGAACTACATAGATTTTTATCATAATGAAGATTATTATCTATGGGTAAGAATGTATCTTAATAATTGTCAATTTTATAATATTCCTGAAATACTTTTAGATGTTCGAATTAATGAAGAGTTTTATAATCGTAGAGGTGGATGGAAATATTTTTTAAGTGAATTTAAATTACAAAGAATTATGTATAAAAATAGTATAATATCATTATATAGATTTATATTTAATTCATCGGTAAGGTTTTTATTGCAGGTTGTATTAACAAATTCTATTCGTGGATTTATATTTAAAAAATTATTTAGAAAAAAGGTATAAAATGTCTAATAAAAGTGTGGGGTATACAACAGGGGTATATGATATGTTTCATATAGGTCATTTGCATTTATTAAAAAAAGCAAAAAATCATTGTGATTATTTAATAGTTGGTGTTAGTACAGATGAGTTAGTAGAATCTTATAAAAATAAAACTCCTATCATACCTTTTGAGCATAGATTAGAGATAATAGCATCTTTAAAGTTTGTTGATGAAGTAGTAGCGGTAACACATAGGGATAAAAAACAAGCATATTTAGATGTAGGTTATGATGTATTATTTGTAGGTGATGATTGGAAAGGCTCTGAAGTTTTTAATGATTTAGAAGTTTTTTTAGAAGAACATAATGCTAAAGTAGAATACTTTCCATATACAAAAGAGGTTTCGTCTACTAAATTTAGAGATATTTTAACAGATATTTCTAGCAATGATGTAGGATAGCAGTAAATGTTTATATATTCTATCTGGGATCATATATGTAAAGATATTTCAACTAAATGCAATACAATAAAAGTAAATCAAATATTAGATCAATCCGATGATACAAAGTGGATAGCTATAAAACATGATGTTGAAACGAATGTAGCAAAAGCTTTAGAACTAGCAAAAATAGAAAATAAATATAATTTACAAGCCACATACTATGTGCAAGCAGACTTAGTTGATGAAAACTATAAGTTATTACAAAAAATAAAATCGTTAGGTCATGAAGTGACATATCATTATGATGTTTTAGATGCAAATAATGGCGATATAGATAAGTCAATCGAAGATTTTGAAAACAATTTAAAAAAGTTTAAAAAATATGGTTTTGATGTGAGTACAGTTTGTCCGCATGGTAATCCTGTGATGATAAGAGATGGATGGAGTTCAAATAAGGACTTTTTTAGGTATGAAAAAGTTACAAATATGTATTTAAATATTTTAGATATGGTTGTCCAGTTGCCAAATAAACTAAACTATAGTTATACATATATTTCTGATGCTGGTTATGGATGGAAAAAAATCACAAATATTGAGAATAATGATATAAAAAATGATGGGGATGTTGAGATAAAAGACTATAAAGAATTAATTAATATTATAAATTCAACAGATAATCTTATTTTGAGTACTCATCCCCACAGATGGGAAAAGAATAGTTTTAAATTTATAAAAAATGTATATGTATTTAAAATTTTAAGATTGGTAGCAAGATTTATTTCAAAAATACCTATACTTAAAAATATAATATCAAGATATTATTATTTAGCAAAGAAGATATAAAATGAATGATAAAGAACTAAAACTTTTACATAATAAGATCTTAGATATTGTAGAATATTTTGATAACTTTTGTAAAGAAAATGGTATAGTGTATTATCTTATGGGTGGAACAGCACTTGGTGCCATGAGACACAAAGGATTTATACCATGGGATGATGACTTTGATGTTTTTATGGACTATGATAATTACAATAAGTTTTTAGAAGTTGTCGATAAAAAATTGGATAAAGATAAATACTATTTTCAAAGAGAAAATACAAAAGAGTGGTCGATGTATTTTAGTAAGCTTAGAATGAATAATACAACATTTATAGAAAAAGATGTTATAGGTAAAGATATGCACCATGGTATATATATTGATATAATGTGTTTGAATAATACATCATCAAATAAATATATTAGATATCTTCAATATTTTAGTGCAAGAGTTTTAAATACAAAGGCCTTAATTAATAAAGGATATATCACAAATAGTAAAATAAAGAAGTTTGCTTTGTATTTATCAAAAATAATTGTTGTTGGTTTTGTAAAAAATATTTTATTAAGTTTTATAAGAAACTTTAATAATAAAGAAACTTTAATGGTAGGTCATTTTTTTGGAAGAGCTCCTTTTTTAAAAACTTCATTTGATAAATCTTATTTAGGTAAACAAAGATATGTTAAATTTGAACATTTAAATTTACCTGTTCCTCAAAATGTAGAAGAATATTTAACTGTTAGATATGGAAAAAAATATATGGAACTACCATCGGAAGAGGTAAAAATGCAATATCCATCACATGCTTATATTGTGGATACAAAAAAATCATATAAAGAATATATGTAATGAATAATATTCTAAAAAGATTATTTGACTTTATAGTTTCATTGTTTGGATTGATTTTTAGTGGCTGGTTAATATTAATAGCTTGGATAGTAGCGTCTGTGGAAACTGAATCAAATGGATTTTTTATACAAAAAAGAGTTGGAAAAGATGGGAAACTTTTTAATGTAATTAAAATAAAAACTATGAAAAAAGTTGATGGTGTAAATACTACTATCACATCATCAAATGATGTAAGAATTACAAAGAGTGGTAAGTTTTTTAGAGATACTAAGATAGATGAACTTCCTCAACTGTGGAATGTACTTATAGGGGATATGAGTTTTGTTGGCCCTAGACCGGATGTACCAGGATATGCAGATAAACTAGAATGTGATGATCTAATAGTTTTAACTATAAGACCTGGTATAACTGGACCTGCTAGTTTAAAGTATAAAAATGAAGAAGAGATACTTAGTATACAAGATAATCCAAAAGAATATAATGATACAGTAATATGGCCAGATAAAGTAAAGATAAATAAAGAGTATATAAAGAATTGGTCATTAAAAAAAGACATTGAATATATTTTTAAAACAGTAACAGGATAATAATATGGTATTAACAGATAATAAAAAAACAATATTTTTTATATTAATTGCATTTGCTTTTAGTATAGCCATAAGACTTATCTGGGTACAACAATTTAGTGGTGCAGAACAATTTAAGTTCAATAACCAGTTTATGATAAATACAAATGATGGGTATTTTTGGGCTGAGGGTGCAAGAGATATAATAAGTGGTCTAAGTCAAGATAATGATAGTTCTCCAATAACCACAGCAGCAGCTAGATTGACTGCCTTGGTTGCTAAAATACTACCTTTTAGTTTTGAATCAATTATATTTTATATGCCCGCATTCTTTTCTTCACTTTTAGTAATACCTATTATTTTAATAGGTCGAAGTATAGGTAAACTTGAAGTTGGTTTTATAGCAGCAATATTAGCATCAATTGCTTGGAGTTATTATAATCGTACTATGGTAGGATACTATGATACTGATCTTTTAAATATAGTTTTTCCAACTTTTCTTCTGTGGTCACTTATTTGGGCTATTAAGACACAAGAGGATAAATATCTACTTTTTACAGCTTTGGATATAATAGCTTATAGATGGTGGTATCCTCAGAGTTATAGTTTAGAGTTCGCATTTTTTGGACTTGTAGGTGCTTATGTACTTTACCAATATATACAGAAGGAACATTTTACTTATAATTTAATTCTTATTACTTTTATGATGTTTGCTATGATGGGGCTTGATGGCTGGATAAGATTTATAATAGTTATAGCCTTATTTTTAGCACTAACATTTAAAAGAGAATTTGTAATTAAATATTTATATTATTTATTTGGATTATCTCTAGTTCTTTTTATGGCTACTGGTGGATTTAGTCCAATATTGGGACAATTAAAAGGATATATATTTAGAGATGCTATTATGATAATAGGAGATGATTTAGAACTTCATTTTTATTCTGTAGCACAAACTATTAGAGAAGCTGGGAAGATACCTTTTGAAACTTTTGCAAATAGGATTAGTGGGCATACTATTACTTTTATTTTGTCAATTATTGGATATATTTGGTTAACTTTTAAATATAGAGTTATGATTCTTGGTCTTCCGATGATAGGACTTGGCTTTTTAGCTTACTCAGGAGGGCTACGATTTACTATATATGCTGTGCCAGTTCTTGCTCTTGGTATTGGATTTTTAGTGTATGAGTTAAGTAATATTAGTAAAAATAGAATAGTTAAATATAGTTTAATGACGATATTAACTATATCTATACTAGTTCCAAATATTCGGCATGTCATAGGCTATAAAGTACCTGCAGTTTTTACTAAAAATGAAGTAGTGGTTTTAGATAAACTAAAGAAAATTGCAAGCAGAGAAGACTATGTAGTTGGCTGGTGGGATTATGGGTATCCTATACGATACTATGCAGATGTAAAGACTTTAAGTGATGGAGGTAAGCATAGTGGTAGTATAAATTTCCCTACTTCATTTATACTTACACACCCACAAGTAGAAGCTTCAAAGATGTTAAGACTTGATGTAGAATATACAGAAGAAACTTTTGCTATAAGAAAAGATAATATAGATAGAAATGAATCTGATAAAATAAAAAGAATTAACAACATAGGGCAGATGACACTTGATTATGGATTTAAAGATACAAATAACTTTTTAACTTCTCTGGGAACAGATATAAAAATGCCTAAAAAAACTAGAGATGTATATCTATACTTGCCAAATAGAATGATGAATATCTATCCTACTGTTAATCTGTTTTCAAATATAGATTTGATGACAGGTATTAAAGGTAAGCAACCATTTTTCTATAAATCTACAAACTTTAAAGAAAGTGCAGATGTGATAGATCTAGGTCGTGGTATAAAGATAGAAAAGAAAACAGGGAAAATAATAGTAGGAAAGCAAAAAGTAGCAATAAATAATTTTACAAAAACTTTTTATGATAAAAAAGGTAAACTACAGGTACAAGCTCAAACTATAAGCCGTGGTGCAAACTTAAATGTAATTTTTATGAGTAACTATAAAAAGTTTTTAGTAGTAGAAAATAGTGTTTATAATTCACTTTATTTTCAACTATTTGTGTTGGAAAATCATGATAAAGAGTTGTTTGAGCCTACTATATTAACTCCGTTAGTTAAAGTTTATAAATTGAAGATATAAGGATAATGACATGAATAAAAGAATCTTTTTATCCGCACCACATATGAGTGGAAATGAACTTAAATATATAGAAAAAGTATTTGAGAG
>Ga0066623_1039085_pt1 | contig 18162 bp, 15 predicted proteins | sample SaaInl8_200m_RNA_FD_61419 | JGI IMG/M metagenome (GOLD analysis project Ga0066623, IMG submission 61419) | Marine microbial communities from expanding oxygen minimum zones in the Saanich Inlet - SI048_200m_RNA (Metagenome Metatranscriptome) | ecosystem: Environmental > Aquatic > Marine >...
GCACTTACACCTGTAGCAGTACAAAGTCCAACCAAATCATATCCACCAACTTTTTGCATGTTTGGTAGTATTACAGACTTTGTAAAGTTTCCTGCACCTATTAGACCCACATTTATTTTATCGCTACTTACAGCTTTTGTAGTTCTTTGTACTATTTTATGTTCATCAAGTTTGATATCACTTTTATACTTCAATACAATCCCAAGATATTTCTCTTTTACTTTACCTTCAAGTAAATCATAAGCATCCATAGCATCATCAAAATCAAACTCATGAGTTAGTATCTCTTTTGGAGTAATTTTACCTTCATCTATAAGCCCTAAAAATGCTTCAAAGTTTCTCTGCTCTGTCCATCTAACTAAATCAAAAGGATAATCATTTCCTTTTTCTTCATACTCAGGATCATATCTCCCTGGTCCATAAGCCATAGAAAGTCGTAAATCTATCTCTTTTTTATAATAACTATTTCTAGGTATATCCATACCAACCATTCCTAAAAATACTACTCTTCCTCTCATTCGTGAGATTTCAGCTGCATCTATTACAGGTTGATTACTCATAGTAGAAGCTGCTATGATAACTGCATCTACACCATAACCATTTGAAAATTCATTTGCTTTTGATATTAAGTCCCCTGCATGACAAACTTCATCTGCACCTAGTTTAAGAGCAAGTTCCATCTTATCTGGATCTATATCACTTCCTATCACTTTACAACCATTTGCTTTAAGAAGTTGAACTGTAAGCTGACCTAAAAGTCCAAGTCCCATCACAGCTACTCTTTCACCTAGTCTTGGTTCTGTTTGTCTTACACCTTGAAGAGCAATAGCTCCAACAGTTACAAAAGAAGCATCTATATCATCTACCCCATCAGGAATTTTAACCATTAAGTTTTTAGGTACATAGTTTATCTCACTATGATTAGCATACCCAGCACCACCACAAGCCACTCTATCGTCTATATTTAGCCCACTCATATTTGAACCAAGTTCAATCACACGACCAGCAGAGCTATATCCTAAAGGAATAGGAGTATCAAGCTTGGTAAATACTTTTTCAAGTGTATTTCTCACACCCTCTTTTTTCATCTTATCTACTACTTGTTTTACAAGATCTGGTCTATCTTTTGCTTTTGCTAGCATAGATTTTTTTGCAAAATCCACTAGCATCTTTTCAGTACCAGCACTTACTAGACTCACTGTTGTTTGCACTAAAGCACCATTTTTTTCACACACTGGAGCTGGTACTTCAAAAAGTCCTAGTTCTCCTGTCTTAAAGCTTTGTATTAGTTGTTTCATATTTTATTATTCCTTTTTAGTTTTATATTTTTGATTTGGACTTTTTGGTTTATCTGGAATCGTTAACTCAATAAGTTTAATCTCTAATAAATGTTTAATAGCATTTTTAAGACTTCCAGATAAGCTTTTAAGACCTAACTTTTGAACTAACTCTGCTGATGAAAGATTTTCACTATTTAAACATTCTAATATTTTCTTTTCTGTTTCATTTAAATCAGCTTGGGCCTCAGCTTGGGCCTCAGCTTGGGCCTCAGCTTGGGCCTCAGCTTGCTCGGTAGATTTCTGTTCCAAAGAAAAAGTAGTCAAACTTGTATCCAAATCGGTTTGAAACTCTATAGGCATATTTGTATAAGTTTTCCACCCATCTATCATCTTATCAAACCCATACCCTGCATTTTCAGCTAATTTTACAGCACGAAAAAGCTTAGCTAAAATTGGGTTTCTTGGTATAGAAGTATCACTATTTAGAAAGTATTCTATAGGTTTTGGATAACTTCCTGCATTGAAAAACTCTATTTTATCACTAAAAACTCTCACTCTTGATTTGATTGGTGAAAAATAATCAGCATGCATCAGCATATTTACAAGAGCTTCTCTAAGTGCATCAATATAAGGATAATCCTCTTTTGCAAACCCCATATTATCTAACTTAAAAGGCTTATCTATTCGCATAGTCACTCTTTCAAAAAGTATGAAGTAATAATCCCAAAGATTCTCTTGCTCAGATAGCCTGTAAGTGTATCTTACCTTTGCATCAGATATACTACTACCAGGAATTTCAAAAAGGTCTATCCTAAAGTCAATAAAATACCTCTCAATACTATCTCTTTTTCCAAAAAACAAAAGCCCTGCAAAGGTTGGCTTGCCATCAACTAAAACTGAGACTTTGTGTAAAAATTCCTCAATACTTAGCTTATTATAGTGTGAGGTAGGGTTCGCCGTTTGCAAATATTCTTTGTACTGAGTGAGTGAAACAGATGAAAGATTTTCTATCGTATAGTTTTCTATCACTTCAGATGTTTTTGTACCAAAAGTTTGATCCCGATACATAGTATCTATCTCTTCTTTAGTAGCTCGTCGGTCTGCACTTCCACTTCTTATAAAACTATTTGCCAAGCTGTTATAGTACACTGGCTTTTGCTTAGATATAGGAATATAAAAAGCTAAAATTATTCTATCTTCAAAGTTGTATTTATAGGCATCTACTCTTATCTTGATATTGAACTTCTCACCATTGAGCGTATTTAAAAACTCATGCTCTATTTTGGATGGATTTTCAACTCCGACTATACTAAAGCTACCATTTTTTTCTTCTACACCAAACACAAGCCAACCACCAGCTGTATTTGAAAAAGCACTCACACTTTCCCATGAACTTTTTGGCACTCCACCATGTGCAAGCTTAACCTCAAAGTCTTCCCATTCTACATCTTGAAGTTTATTTAATAGTTCTTGTTTATTCATCTCCCACCACCAATACTTCCAAAACTAATTCTTTTCCTATTTTTATCTCCCACACTTGGAGTATCGCTAAGCCTTTTTTTACCCAATCTTTTAAGATAAAACTGTGGTACATAGTGTTGTCGTTTGACTTTATGCACTGTTTTTGTCCTCAATAGTATTAGCCGAAAACCATGGTGCAAAAGTGTTAATAAATTTCCAATCTTCAGTTGTCATCAATATATCTACTCGATAATATCTTTACCATAAAGTCCAATATCTCTTCTTTCAAAAACAATATTTACTCTTTTTGTATATTTAAAAAACTCATTGATATCTTTATCTATATCAAATTTTACGATTGGAACTGGATTGTTTTGCTCTATAAAATCTTTGATATTGTCATAATCTCCTGGAATCCTATGTGTAACCACATCTATTGTTATAATTGTAGTACTTATAAAACTATTTTCACCTATGTAAAAATCCAAACCAATTGGAAAATACTGTTCTACATTTATTCCACTATTTTGAGCAAAGTCTTGTAATCCTTTCAAATCACCCTCATCAATACTCACACCACCTTTCAAATCACCATATTGTACACTTGCACTAAAGTTTTCCATTGTTTAATTTCTCCCATTCTTTATCAAATTTAAATTCTTTACTTGTTTCTTTATTTAAAACCATATCCGTAATAAAAAGCATCAGCAATGTAGAATTCTCTACTTCACTCCAATCTCTTTTGTATTTATCAACATTAAAAGGTTGTAATATTGCTTTATGATGCCCAACATCTTTTGGCCAATATTTTTTATTGATAAGTTTTTCATCTTGCCAAATAGTCATTCTTCTAAAATCATCAATTTTTGCTATTGTATTATCGTATTGAAAATTTATAGTTTCATTTATACCCTCAAATGGTTCACATCTTGAAGTTAGCATGATAGAGATGATATCATTAAACTCTGTAGTAATCGTTATAGATATATTATCATCTATCTCTTCTAAATTACTATATGATATAGCTATATCAAGTATATTTGGTAATCTTCTCCAAGATAAAATGTGTATCGTCAAATCCAACCAATGACCAACATTTCCACATATGCGGGTACCTTCTTGTGAATTTCTATACCAATGATCTTTTTCTATTAAATGTCCTGATATAAAATAATTAATACTAAATGGTTTATGTTCAAAACTACCAATTGATTTTTTTAAATCTAACACTGCACCAGAAAAAGGTCGATTATATCCTGCAAAAATATTAGCATCATATTTTTTTATAGTTTCTAAAAGGCTTTTAAACTGCTCATAATTCACACTTATAGGCTTTTCTATATAAACCGTCTTATTATTTTCTATCGCTTTAATTGCATATTGTGTATGTGTATAATGATTAGAGGCGATATACATAGTTTCTATTTTTTCATCTTCAAAAATTTCATCTACACTTTCAGTACGAACAAGATTATGAAACTTTTCAAAAGAGCTTTGATTTTTCTTATCAATATCAAATGCTTTTAAAAAATTATATGGAGATTTTTTAGATATAAAATACCCGATTGTCGCAAAACCAAACTGCCCACACCCTACTAGCCCAATATTTCTTTTTTTAAAAGATGGAAACCTAAATCCTGAAACTCTTAATCTACCAAATACTTTGAATAGTGTTCGGCTAATGCCATATATAGTTATAAATCTTAATAATTTTTTTAATTGATACATATTATTTACACTCCAAAATACTCATATCAAGCTCAAACCTCAAGTTCTCTTTTAAATCATTCACATAACTCTCCCAACTCTCTTTTTTAACTCTTTGACTACAGTAATAACTACCCATTTTCAAAAATGATATTCCAACTATTTCAAGATCTTTTATAAACTCATTAACTTGTTCACTGTTATCTGAACCGTAAGAGAAAAAAACACTATCACGATAGTGGGCTTTGCCTCTGTATCTAAAAGCTTGAGTGAGAAAATTTACAAAGCCATTTTGGAGTTTTGAATCTCTTAGTTCTCTAGCTGGTTTAGTTCTAAAGTTGGTAACACCAAGCTTTTTAAATTCTTTGCTTTTGATAAGTTCCTCTTCTGCTTGCCATTTTTTATAGCTAGCAGTTCCTTGCAGATAAGAGTAGATACACCCCATTGATTCATCAGTTGTATTTGGTAGAGTATTTAGATCGTAAGTATTATCGCCTCTTAATTCACTTATAATAGCTTTATAATCTTTTTCCACCAAAGTATCTAGGCTTAGAGCAAAAGGAGACATTATCAAACCAGTTTCAATCAAATCATTTTGAAATATTTTAGAAGTACCTGCATGAGTTTCACTAGCACTACCTGACTTAGCAGCACACATAGCACTACTTGCATAATAAATCGCATAGTACCAATTCACAACTTGAGTTCGCACCACATCATAAGGATTGTTACTGTTTTTATTGATACTTTCTAATGAATGCAAATTATGTATTGCCATCAAAATATTTTCAAATACTTTTAAGTCTAAAAGTTCATTTTCTTTTCGTCTTTTTACATCTATATAGAACTCTTTTATACTCTCATCAGTTACATTCTCTTCACAAATAATAGCCAAAGCTCTCATCCAGTTTATAGTACCTCTAAAGGCAAAAGTCAAAGTTGGCTGGTCTGTGTGTTTGTATAGTTGGTTTAGATAGTAGTTTTTAGGCATTTATTATCTCTTCCAATCTTTTTATAAATACATCTTTACTATATAGGCTTCTATAATTTTCAAGTGCTTTTTGAGAATATACCTCATAATCTTGGGTGATACTTTCAAGTGCTTTATTCATCTCTTTTTCATCCAAAACACCATTTACTACATAACCACATTCGCCTATCATTTCTTTTATGCAACCCTTCTCTGTGCCTATGATTGGCAAGCCATAAGCCATGGCTTCTATGATACTCACAGGACTTCCCTCACTAAGTCTTGATGGTATGCAAAATATATCATGAGTATTTAAAAGCTCTTGCTTTTTAGTCTCATCTGCAAACCCTACAAAGTTTACTTTGTCTTTCATCTCTTCACATAACTTTCTAAACTCATCCTCATCTGTCCAAAAACTTCCAGCTACAGTCAAGCTTACATTTTCTATATTTTTTATGCTTTCAAGTAAATCAAGTGTACCCTTTAATCTACTTATGTTGCTTATATAGAGAAGTTTTATGTTTGATTTATCTATTGTTTTCATATCAACTATCACATCATTTTGAAGTGCATTATAAAGTACAATAGAATCTTTTTTCATAATCACTTTTGTTTTTTCTTTTTGAGCCTCACATAAAACTATTAGCTTTGAATTTGAAACTAATATATCAAATAAAACTCGATACAACTTACTATTTTGATAAATATCATAGTATGTAAACCCATGAAGATGAAGTATTCTTTTTTTACTAAATACTACACTAGGAATTAGTATTAAAAAATCTCTTACTATCCCAAACATACTAGCAGATACTATACTATATACTTGAGTAGGCATTATTTTAAAAAAGCTCTTCCATGCACCAAAAGCTAGTTTGATATTTTGCCAAACCTTACTAAGCCCTCTTTTTCCTATATCTGATACTTCACTAGAAAAGTCTACATTATGAAAATGATATTTCTCGTCACTCTTTAAACCATCGTATATGATTTTATTGATATATGTCATACCATGTACTGGGGGTGGTAATTCTATGTAAAAAAGTATTTTAGTTTTCATTTATTATTTTTATCATTTCATGCACGGCATTATTCACATCTGCATTAGAAGATTTAATTTTTTCTCTATTTATTTGACCATGTTTATATATATTTTTTCTATTATCTATATAATATTGCATGGCATTTTTTAAAGTAATCTCATCTATATTTGATACTATTCCATTTTTTCCATCTTCTATATACTCTACAACAGCACCAACTTTATTTGTACTTATTATAGGCATTGCAGAAGCCATAGCTTCATTTATCACCAATGCCCATCCATCATGTTTGGATGGCATAATATATACATCAGCACTTGCATAAGTATGATAAAGTTCATGAGGCTGTACAAATGGTAAAATTCTTATTCTATTGTCATTTTTTATTAAACTCTCTAATTCTTCTTTCTGTTCTCCTGCACCTACCAAATCTAAACTCACATCTTCATTAGCAATAGTTTTAAAAGCCTTTACTAAAGCTATTACATTTTTTCTATCTATAAACTGTCCCGTGTACAAAAATCTTACAGCTTCTATATTTTTACTTCTTTTTATCTGATAAAACATCTCAAGATTCATAGAATACGGGAGATTGTAAACATGTGAATGAAACTGCTCATAATACTCTTGAGCCATTTTTCCTATAGCTATAATTTTATCTACACTTTTAAGTCTTATACTCAAATAGATATTTTTAAGAATAGTTTTCAAACCTTCTGAGAAGTTTGGTCTTTCCATCCAATAAAGTACTTGATTAGAGTGTAATTTTGCATACATTATTGCTGTATTTGATAGCTTCAGAGAATATCCTCCAATAACTATAACATCTGGACTGTACTCTTTTAAGAGTTTCCAGAAATTTAGATAATCACTAAATTTATTCTGAAAATTCAATATATCTACATAAGAAGCATCTAATTTCCAATAACGGTCTGATTCTATTTCATCTAAACAAACATATTTAAAATGAATGTTCTTTTTTAGATTTATTTTTTTAAAAAAATCCAATTGATTTGGAGTTGGTATATTGCTTAAAAATAATATTTTCATATTAATCTCCATTTTTTATACTGGCCAAAAATATTTTCCTCAAATATATTTAATGAAAAGTTATCTTTGTATTTTTTTTGTGCTTTATTTGTAAGTTCAGAAATCATTTGTTTATCTTCTTTTATAGTTTTTATAGCTTGCTCAAATTCTTGATAATTTTTAATCAAAAACCCATCTTTTTGGTGAGATATTAATTCTGTTGGTGCACCTTCATTCCAAGCTATTACAGAAGTATTCATTTGAAAAGATTCAATGATTGTTCTTCCAAATCCTTCTTGTGTTGCAAAAACAACTACAGCATTAGAAGTTGATATTAAACTTCCAATATCATCTGTATGCTCTATTAGTTTAATATTATTATGTTCTTTACAAATTGTTTTAAGTTCTTGGAAATTTCGTTCACTTCCAGCATTACCAACCAATCTTAATTCCAAATTAGGGTACTTTAGATTTAATTGTTTAAAATATTCAATTAATATATCGCTATTTTTTACACCTATTCCTATACCAATTTGAGTTATGATAAAACTATCTTCTTTCTTAAATGTGTTCAAATTGGCTAATTTCTCAATCCCATTATAAATAACTATACTATTTTTATTACTTACACTATACAGTTTATTATTAATATCAAGCGTATATTTTGAATTTGCAATTACACCAAAAGATGAGTTTATTATATATCTATGTACAAAAGATAATAACTTTTCTTTATATGAAAAACCATTATTGAAATTTAGACTAGAAATATGACCATGTAACGTAATAACTTGCTTTATTTTTAATTTTCTACTTAAGACATAACCTAATATGTCGGCTTTTCTTAGATGTGATGCTATAAAAAATATTTTTTTACTCTTTAATTTATTCTTTATTTCTTTTACTTGAGTATGTATTTTTAAGGGATTATAAGAAAAATCAACATAAATTACTTCAATATTATTATCAATGAGTTTTTTAGAATAATCACTATTTTGATGTTTAATATTTGTAATCAAAATTGTAGTTATTCCGTACTTTTTAGAAGCTTCAGATAATTGTAAAACATATTTTTGAGCACCTCCACCAGGGAAAAATGGATCAATTATTCTTAATATATACACTTTTCTTATCTCCTTTATGACTATAAATTAAAATAGGAACTATCAACCAAAAGATTCTATTAAATTCTTCACTTAGAGTAAACAACATCAATAATAAAAAAAGAAATAAGATTTTATCCTCTTTGTTAATTATTCTTTTATAAAGCATTTTTAAAAAAATAAAATAAACAACTAAACCAACTATTCCAACACCAACTAATATTTCAATATAAGTATTATGTGCGGCACCAGCAATCCCATGATCTCCCCATGATGTACCTTGTGAAAACTCATTTCTTAACTTTTTAGATTCCTCAATAAAAACACCTGCTCCGTTTCCTAAAATAGGATTATTGTATGTCATTTGAAGACCCATCAAAAATAATATTGACCTACCTGAAGTCAATTCAGAAATTATGCTTGAAGAGTTAGTATTAATATTTCTTTGAGATGAAAAATAAATGACACTTACTATTAAAATAGGTAAACCTAAAGCCAAAAACAATAACTTTTTAAGATTTATTTTTTTATTTAAAATGAAATTTTTATACAACAAATACAAAACTAAAAAACCTAATGCTGTTCTTGATAATGTAAACAGAATAGCTAAAATAAAAACACCTATTAGAAAGTACTTGTGTTTTAATTGTAACTTATATACAAAGTGTATTGCAAAAAGACACATCAAACCAAATGCATTAGGATCCATTTTTAAGGGACCATATAGCCGACCTGTACCAGAAATAAATTGCTCAATAAATGAAAAAACAACAGCAAAGAGTACTCCATAAACAAATGATTTTAATATTTGAACACCATTATCGCCATACTTTTTCAAATAGCTAGTAATAAAAATCATAAAGAACATGAAAAATAACAATTTTATATTATGTATTAAAGAAACTTTAAAATAATCAGAATAAATCAAACTAACCATATTTAGTAGAAAATACAAACTAAGAATATTTATGATTTTCCTATCAATATATAATTTTAAATTTAATGAAATAAATACTATTATAAATATTACTCCCATAAAATATATATACGAATATCCAAAAATCTGAAACATGTCGAATGGAATTAAAAATACTAAAAATACTAAAAATTTTTTAATTATATTTTCATAAGTCATCACTTAAATAAAACCTTTTTTAAAAATTCTTTGCCTAAAAACTTTAACCTATAAAAAAAACTAAATTTATTAGAAAAAGGGAATCTTTTATTTTCAAAGAAAACTATTTTATTTTTTAGTTTGATATCTACACTCTTTTTCATAGATGATTCAAATATTTTATTCACAGTTTCAATATTATTAGACCAATTAAAATTTTGAACTGCTGCACCTCTAGTTTCTTTTTTTATTCTGTTAATATTTTCTATCTGTTCGATAAAGCAAATCATTTTTCTTTTTAAATCATCTATATCAATTTCACACATAGGCCAATAATAGGCATCCTTTCGACAATAAAGTTTATCAACTTTTACTTTTTTATTATATATTGAAACATCTGCAAATTCACTCATTGGAGCTTCGTCAGGAACGATAATAGGAAGTCCACATAACATAGCTTCAACCATAGTCAAACCAATGCCCTCTAATCTGCTTGGATATACATATACATCGCCTAAATGATAAAGTCCAGGTGCAGTTACAGTTTTATTAATAATTTCAAGTTTATTTTCACCTATTAATTTATCAATAGTTACTGACATATGTGGATAAAAATCTTTTAAATTTAGTTGTGAATGTATAATCAACTTAAAGTTTTCTTGGATTTGACTTACAGCTTGTATCAAAAGATCCGTTCCCTTTCTAGTTGGTCCCATTCCACATGAATGAAAGAAAACTACTCTATTTTTATCTACCATTTCATATGATTCTGGTTTAAAAACTTCTATGTCAGAACCCCAAGGGACATAGTATGCTTCTGGATGTTTATCAAAAGCTTTTTTATGCTTTTTAGTATTGCATATAACAAAATCATAAATATCAAAAAAAGGTAATGTTTCTTCAGTATAATAGTCTATATAACTTCCTGTTTTTATTCCTAAATCTTTACAAAAAAGTACTGGATGCCACCAATGCTGTTCATTGAAAAAGACTGTATCTATATTGTTATCCAATAAAAAAGTTTTAAACTTGTTCAAATCAATAAAAGTTGGTATCCCATTTGGTTTAGATGTATCATGAGTTACATTATATTGCATCCATATACTATTTTTATCTAGTTCAAAAAGCTCTCCACCTCTTGCATATATAAAAATATTATGATTATCTTTCAATAACTCTGCATACTGTTTAGATACATATGCAGCACCCCTTTCAAACCACGTTGTGACTATTGCTATGTTCATACTACTAACCTCTCAATACTTTTAAAACTAAATCTTTTTTATATGCTAACTGAAGTAAAATATAACCTAAAAATATAAATATCAAATATTTATAGCTACTATAAAATGATCCACCTATTAAATTTAGTGAAATAATATATACAGTTGAAAATATTGTAAGGATACCAATATGTAAACTTTTAGTTTTGTAAAAATATGCATAAATAACTATGAAATTTATCACATCACAAATAAATGTAGTATAAGTAGCAGCTAAAGCTCCATATTTAGGTATAAATAAATAGTTTAATACAACATTAGCACTTAAAATTACAAAGATAGCAAAAGCAGCAAAATATTCTTTTTTCTCAAGTAATAAAATATTCATAAAAAAAGAACTAAAGAATTTAAAAATCATACCAAAACTCATGATAAGAAACAATTCTTTAGAATTTTCATATTTACCTCCTGCTATTAACTCTATAAAAAACTCATGAAAAAATATTGAAAATAGGATATAAAATAATGCAATAAACAAAATCAATTTAACAAAAATATCAAACTGTTCTGTGCTAATCTTTTTATTTGAAAAGTGGTTATATAAAACGGCAGTAATAGCAAAAATAAAAACCTCTGTCTTTTCAAAAATAGTATATGCTACTGAATAAGTTGCGACCTCTTTTAAATCATGAAAATATTCTATCATTAGTATATCTAGTCTTGCATAAATAGTATTTAATATAAATACCAACACCCAAGGAATATATGCAGTACTAAAAAAACTTCTCTTAAATTTTTGATTATCTATTGTTAATAAAGTATTTTTCATTTTTAAATCTGTTGTGAAAAATACTATTCTAATGAATATAGTAAAAATATACAAGGCTAATGCTAATAACAAATTAAAGCCAAAAACAAAAGAAATTGTCAAATAAGCAACTAATGATAATATATTAAATAGTATTGATCTATGCGATATTAAAACAAATTTAGAATTTGCTCTTAATACCTTTTCTTGGGTATCAGCAAATATTGTAATAACTAAAATAGTTAGGATAAAGATATAAACTAAACTATCTATAGCAATATAATTATATAGACTATTTAAACTATAAAAAATTAAAAAGCCTAAAAAGCCTAATACTATTCTAAACTTTAGAATTTCACTTAAATAATTAATTTTCACTGATATCATCTCTCTATAATAATAGTTACTAATACCTAAATCAGAAAAAGCAATTATAAATACTAAATAAGAAAGTATTAAGGAATATTGTGCATAGTCATCAACACTTAGTTCTCTAATAATTGTAGACTGAATTATAAATACTATTGGAAGTATTAAAAGTTTACTATAATATTGAGAAATAATCTGTTTAATCAACTAATATTTCCTGCCTATTTACAATGCTTACTAATTTTAACAAATTAAAGTCTTTCATAATTTCTTTTCTAATTTGATCTGCTGAAATTTGATTTTTCATTATAAGTTCTATCTTTTCAATTAACTCATCAAAATCATTATAAGTTATTAAATCACTAAAAAAATCATGCTTTTTCATATCATCTTGATAATTGGATAAACAATATGTATCTATACCAAATGACTCAAAAACTCTATGATTTATACCACTATAGTATGGCACTTCATTATTTCCAAATCCATAATGTATATTTATCACTATCTTAGCTTGTGAATATGCAAAATACATCTCTTTTCCATATATTGGTCTTCCCATATAATATTTTTTATAAGGAGTATCTTCCCATGTTTTAGGACCCCATATTTTTATCTCATATTGGGTTTTCTCTAGATAACTCAATAAAGTCATTCTTTCTGGTGTTGGAGTTCCTACAAATGCAATATCTGACTTATAGTATTCTATATTGTCAGTTTCAAAATTTCTATCTAGTAATGTATCAAATCCAAATGGTAAGTATTTAGCATTATTTATATTTAATTTTTCAAGTTGTTTTATAGTCTCACTATCAAAAGTATAAAAAGTATCGTAATATGGAGCTATACTTTTAATAAGCTCAAACTCCCACATACCATCACCTATCCAATTTATCATAGGTATATTAAATTCTCTCATTTTTTTTAGTATTCTAGGAGTTACTAATTCACCCTTAGAAACAAATATCATATCTGGATTGTATGACTTTATATTACTCAAAATTTCTTTTTCTAGAAAGTACTCATAAGTATTTATTTTTTTCAATAATGAATTAAATTTAGTCCATCTAAATACTTTTCTATAATCAATTGATTTTATCTCATCTCCAAGATATTCAAAATTTCTAACTAAAGACCTTTCCCACTCTCCTATAGAACTATATATAGGATGTATCATCAAAATCTTCATTTACAACCTACCATCTGCATTTGGTAATATTGACTTTATATCAAATATTACTTTATTTTTATTTGATATCTCAAGTTTTCTATACTCTTCATGACCAACAGCTAATATTACAGCTTGATAATCATCAAAATCATAATCTTCAATTAAGTCTAGGTTATATTCATGTTTCACTTCGGCTTTATCAGCCCAATAATCGCTAACTTCTACTATACATCCATATTCTTGCATTTCAGTTATGATATCTACTACTTTTGTATTTCTTACATCTGGGCAATTTTCTTTAAAAGTGATTCCTAAAATTAAAACTCGTGAATCTTTGATTTGAATACCTTTTTTTATCATAAGCTTGATAGTTCTCTCAGCTACATATTTAGCCATACCATTATTTATTTGTCTTGCCCCAAGTATAAGATTTGGTTTATACCCTAACTCTTCAGCTTTATAGGTAAGATAATACGGATCTACACCTATACAATGACCACCAACAAGACCTGGGCTTAGTTTGATAAAGTTCCATTTTGTAGCTGCTGCTTCTATCACTTCATTTGTATTGATATTCATCGTATTAAATATAAGGGAGAGTTCATTGATAAGTGCTATATTTACATCCCTTTGGGTATTTTCTATCACCTTTGAAGCTTCTGCTACTTTTATTGAGCTACATTTATGAGTACCTGCAGTTATGATTGAAGAATATAGTTCATCAACAACATTTGCAATCTCAGGAGTTGAACCAGCTGTTACTTTAAGTATTTTTGTAACTGTATGTTCTTTATCACCTGGATTAATTCTTTCAGGAGAATAACCTGCAAAAAAGTCTATGTTAAATTTTAAACCACTGACTTTTTCTAATTCAGGTACACATACCTCTTCTGTCACACCTGGATATACTGTAGACTCATAAATCACTATATCATTTTTTTTAAGTACTTTTCCTACTGTTTGAGATGACTTGATAAGTGGAGTGAGATCTGGTTTATTATTTCTATCTATTGGCGTTGGAACAGTTACTATATAAATATTACAGTCTTTAATATCATTTATATCCAAAGAAAATTTCATACCATTATCAATAGCTTCTTTAACTTGAATTTCATTTAATTCTTCAGTTCTATCAAAACCATTATTAAGTTCTTCTATCCTTTTTATATTTATGTCAAATCCTACTACTTCATACTTTTCACTAAAAGCATGAGCCAAAGGAAGCCCTACATACCCAAGTCCTATGACACAAATTTTATACATTCTATCTCCATTCATTTTTTCTACACTCTTCAATATATTCTGCCAGTTTTCTTTTTGGTTCCCAACCTAATGCTTTTGTTTTTTCACTTATCACTTCTGCAGTCATACGATTGCCTCTTCTTTCAGGTAGCATATCTATCTTTCCACCATACATCTGAGCAACTTCTTTTATACTAAATGCCTCTTGGCTTCCAATACCAAACTCATCGCCATAGCCGTTTTCACCTACTAGTATAAGTCCATCTACTATATCATCTATATGAGTGAAGTTTCTTTTTTGGGTACCTGGGCTTACTATGGTTAGTGGTTCATTATTTTTCATCTTTTCTTTAAAAAGGGCTATGAGGGTTGCATATTTTCCTGTTTGTATCTCCCTAGGACCATAAACATTGTAAAAATATGTGATAGCATAAGGTACATTATACCAAGCTCCATAGTTCTCTACTAGTTCAGTATTTGATGCTTTTGTCCAAGCGTATGGTGATGCACTTCTACCAAGTCCACCATCACCAAACTTTGTAGAGCTTCCTGCGTAAAGTATTTTACATCCTGCTTTTCGTACGAATTCTAAAACGGCAAATATTCCATCTTTATTGTACTCCCAAACCTTTTCCATATCTTCAAAGCTTTGCTCAACTCTTGAGTACTCACCGAGATGATACACCATATCAGGATTAAAAGTCACTAGTTTTGCTATATCTTTTGTGCTACCTCTTATGTAAGTTACATTTGGCACATGGTTAGCTTCACTACCGGTGAAGTAGTTATCTAAACTATACACTTCATAGTTTATATTTTGTGACAATCTTTCACATAAGTGACTTCCAACAAATCCTGCTCCACCTGTGACTAAAATCTTTTTTCTATTCATCTCTTCCCCAATTTAAAATTAAACATTCAAAATTCATAATTATCACTTATCGCTTCCGAATATATCTCTTGTATATACTTTATCTTTCATATCTTTTATATCATCTTCTAGTCTATTTGCTACTATTACATCTGAAGTAATTTTAAACTCTTCTATATCTTTGATCACTTTAAAATCTTCAAAATCATCATCACTAAGTACTGGTTCATAAATAACTATTTCAATATTTGATTCTTTTAGTTTAGCGATCACACCCTCAATAGCAGAACTTCTAAAATTATCACTTCCTACTTTCATTATCAACCTATATATACCTACTACTTTAGGATTTCTTTGAATAATATTGTTGGCTATATTTTCTTTTCTAATCTCATTTGATTCTACAATTGCTTTTATAAGAGCATTTGGAACATCCCTAAAGTTAGCTTTAAGTTGTTTTGTGTCTTTTGGAAAACAGTATCCACCATATCCAAAACTTGGATTATTGTAATGAGTTCCTATTCGTGGATCAAGACCTACTCCATCTATGATATCTTTTGTATTAAGATTGTATCTTTCACAGTATGAATCTAACTCATTAAAATAAGCAACTCTCATTGCTAGGTATGTATTTGAAAAAAGCTTGATTGCTTCTGCTTCTGTAGAATCTGTATATAAAACAGATACATTTTTTTTCAAAGCACCTCTCTCAAGTAACCCTGCAAATATCATAGCCCGATCAGATTTTTCACCTACTATGATTCTACTTGGGTAAAGGTTGTCATGAAGTGCTGAACCCTCTCTTAAAAACTCTGGGCTAAAGATGATATTTGTAGTTTGAAACTTTTCATTGATACTTTTTGTGTAGCCAACTGGTATAGTAGATTTGATTACCATAGTTGTATTTGGATTTATAGCTAATACATCTGCTATAACATACTCTATAGATTTTGTATTAAAATAGTTTGTTGTTTCATCATAGTCTGTAGGAGTAGAGATAATAACATAGTCAGCACCTTCATATGCTTCTTTTTTGTCTAAAGTTGCTCGAAAGTTCAAATCATCTCTTTGTAGATATTCACTTATATCTTTATCTTCTATTGGAGATATTTTATCTTGAAGCATAGCAACTTTTTCTGGGATGATGTCAAGTGCTACCACTTCGTTATGTTGTGCAAGTAAAATTCCGTTTGAGAGTCCTACATATCCTGTTCCAGCTATTGCTATTTTCATATATTTTTTACTCCATTTTCAAATTTAATAAATTGTTTCATATTTAAAATACTCTTGATCTTAGTACTATTACAAACTGATTCTCTAATATCACCATCACGAGTATTTAAGTAATTAGGTTTTAAATCTTTATTATACTTTTTATTCATGTAATTTAATAAATCATTAATAGAAGTTTTATCTCCTGTCCCCAAGCAAAACACTTCCGCTGAGATATTTGGCACATTCATTACTTTTATATTTATATCTGCTACATCTTTTACATATACAAAATCCCTATACTGTTCTCCGTCTCCATAAATATTTGGTATCTCATTATTTTTAAACTTATTTTCAAAGATAGATATTACACCACTATAGTCACTCGTAGCAGACTGTCTTGGACCATAAACATTAAAATATCGTAAGACCACTGTTTCTAGCTCATATAAATCACTATAAAGTTTCATATACTGTTCACCCATAAGCTTTTCATATCCATAAGGTGAAATTGGTTTGGTTATAGAGTTTTCATCTTTAGGTTGTGTTGGTTCATCACCATACACAGCAGCTGAACTTGAAAACACAACTCTTTTTACACTGTTTTGTCTCGATACTTCAAGTACATTTAAAGTACCTTTTACATTTACTTCATTTGATAGTATTGGATTTTGAATAGATTCTTGTACAGATACAATTGCAGCAAGATGATACACTTGTGTTATATTATTTTCTTTTACTATTTTATTAAGTGAATCAAAGTCTCTAATGTCAGCTTCTATAAAAGTAAATTTATTGCTTTTATCAAAGGATTTTAATAATTTAATATTTTCTTTTGTACCACTATACAAATTATCACACCCTACGATAGTATAATGATCATCTTTTAAAAGCTCTTCAATTATATGAGAAGCTATAAATCCAGCTGCACCTGTGACTAAAATATTATGCTTCGCAATTTGCTCACTTTGTTCGTGCATCATCTAATTTAACACTCCACAAAAATCTAAATTTGTTTTAATATCTAAGACTTTAAACTCTTTATGAGCAACTAAAAATGTAATAATATCTGCATCTTCTAAAGCACTTTTATAGTCTACTATTTCGAACTCTTTGTTAGATTCAATATTTGGTTCAACTGCAAGTACATCAAAACCTTGAGTTATAAGTGTTTTAGTTATGTAAAGAGCTGGAGACTCTCTAAGATCATCAATATCTGGTTTAAAAGCAAGTCCCATACAGGCTACCTTTGCTTTTCTTCCATTTTCGTTTTCAAATTTTAGAGCTGCATTTTTTATCTTCTCTATAGCCCACTCAGTTTTATAAGTATTTACCTCTCTTGCAGTTCTTATGATCTTTGCATCATCTCCACCAGCATGTACTATAAACCAAGGATCAACTGCTATACAGTGTCCACCTACACCCGCACCTGGTTGAAGTACATTTACCCTTGGGTGTCTATTTGTAAGTTTTATAAGTTCCCATACATCTATACCAAATTTATCACAAAGAATACTAAGCTCATTTGCAAAGGCTATGTTTGTATCTCTAAAAGAGTT
>Ga0066623_1038896_pt1 | contig 16952 bp, 18 predicted proteins | sample SaaInl8_200m_RNA_FD_61419 | JGI IMG/M metagenome (GOLD analysis project Ga0066623, IMG submission 61419) | Marine microbial communities from expanding oxygen minimum zones in the Saanich Inlet - SI048_200m_RNA (Metagenome Metatranscriptome) | ecosystem: Environmental > Aquatic > Marine >...
AAAAAACAAAGATTGGAAATTTTATATGGATTTTCCCATATGTTGTTTTAACAAATGATCCTCATCCTCCTAGTGAAGTATTGCAAGGAGTTACAGTTGAAGACTTTTCTGTTATTTCAACAATGTCTGTTATATTGCCAGGCATTACTATAAAGGCAGGTTGCCTTATAGGTGCTAATTCTTTAGTAGGAATTAAAACAGAAGAAAATATGTTATATAGTGGTAATCCAGCAAAAAAAGTTTGCTCAGCTTCAAAAATAAGACTAAAAGATGGGAGTAGAAAACCTGCATATCCTTGGATTAATCATTTTAAAAGAGGATACCCCAAAGAAGTAGTTAAAGAATGGGAGGAGATGATTGATGAAGGAATCCTATAATATTAATGAAGTTGAAATAGGCATGAAAGCATCATATTCTCAAACTATAACTGATTCTGATGTTAAACAATTTGCAGCTGTTTCTGGAGATAGAAATCCAGTACATATGGATGATGAATATGCAGAAAAATCTAGATATAAAACAAGAATTGCTCATGGACTGTTAAGTGCTAGTTTTTTTTCTTCATTATTTGGAACACAATTACCTGGTAAAGGTTGTGTCTATGTATCTCAAAATCTTAATTTTAAAAGACCTGTATATTTAGGCGATACAGTAACTGCAATAGTAGAAGTTATAAATATTGATATAAAAAAGAAAAGAGTTTTTTTTACTACTAAATGTTTAGTAAAAAATAAAATTGTTATAGATGGTTCAGCAGAACTTTATATACCATAAGGAAATAAATACATGATTCCATTTTTAGATTTAAAACAAATAAATGCTCAATATAGAGAAGAACTAATAGAAGCATGTACAAATGTTATAGATAGTGGTTGGTATATTCAAGGAAAAGAGCATAAAGAGTTCGAAAAAGAATTTGCTGATTATTGTGGTACAAAGTATGCAATAGGTGTAGCAAATGGGCTTGATGCTCTTATATTGATACTTAGAGCATATAAAGAGATGGATATTATAAAAGATGGTGATGAAGTGATAGTTCCTTCTAATACTTATATAGCATCTATTTTAGCAATTAGTGAAAATAACCTAGTACCTATTTTAGTTGAGCCAGATATACATACTTCTTTATTAGATTATTCAAAAATAGAAGAAAAAATAACAAATAAAACAAAAGCTATTATGCCAGTACATCTTTATGGTCAAACTTGTGAGATGGATGAGATAAATAAAATAGCTAAAAAATATAATCTAAAAGTTATAGAAGATTCAGCACAATCACACGGAGCATATTATAAAGATAAAAAATGTGGAAATTTAGGAGATGCTAGTGGTTTTAGTTTTTATCCTGGTAAAAATCTTGGTGCTTTAGGAGATGGTGGAATAGTAACTACAAATGATAAAGAGTTAGCAGATACTATTAAAGTGTTAGGAAATTATGGAAGTGCTAAGAAATATGAAAATATTTATAAAGGTACAAATAGTAGATTGGACGAAATTCAAGCTGCTATGCTTAGAGTTAAGTTGAGATATTTAGATAAAGAGATAGAAAAAAGAAAAGAGATTGCAAACTATTATCTTAAACACATTAAAAATGATAATATAGTACTACCAACTATTAATACTGATAGTGTTTGGCATCTTTTTGTAATAAGAACTAATAAAAGAGATGAATTACAAAAGTATTTAATAGATAATGGTATTCAAACGCTTATACACTATCCACTAGCACCACATAAACAGGGTGCTTATAAAGAATGGAAAGATGATGATTATAGTATATCAGAACAAATACATGATGAAGTATTAAGTTTACCTATAAGTGGTATTCAGAGTTTAGAAGACACAAAAAAAATAGTTGACATTGTTAATAGTCAATACTAGGAATAAAAATGAATATAAAGATTTTAGATTGCACACTTAGAGATGGAGGATATATTAATGATTGGAATTTTTCAGATAATAGTATAAATATAATATTATCAGCACTTAATTCTTCTAATATAGATATTATTGAATGTGGTTATCTAAACAATAAAAGAGGAAAAGAACATAATACGACACTATTTAATAATATAAGCACACTAAATAAGCATGTAAATATTTTAAAAGAGTCAAAAGCTAAAAAAGTAGTTATGATAAACCTAGGGGATTATAATATTGATGAACTAGAGTCAAGTGATAAATCATATATTAATGGTATAAGATTAGCTTTTCATAAATCTGATTTAGATAAAGCTTTAGAAAGCTCAAATAAAATAAAAGAGCTAGGATATGATGTTTACTTTCAACCAATGATAACAAAAAACTATAATAAAATTGAATTTCTAAATATGATTGAAAAAGTTAATATGTTAAATCCCCATGCATTTTATATAGTTGATAGCTTTGGTTCAATGATACCAAAAGAATTTGAACAATATATTACTTTATCAAATGAAAATTTAAATAATTATATTTCTTTAGGATATCATTCTCATAATAATATGCAACTTGCATTTTCAAATACAATTAATATGTGCTCTATGAATATAAATAGAAATATTATTATAGATGCAAGTATATATGGTATCGGAAGAGGAGCTGGAAATTTAAATACAGAATTAATATCAAATTTTTTAAATAAATCTTTTAAAAAAGAATATAATACATTACCACTGCTAGATATAATAGATAAATATTTAAATTCGTTAATGCAAAAAAATCCATGGGGTTTTTCACCTGCTCAATTTTTATCTGCTACATATGATTGTCATCCTAATTATGCAACATATTTGATAAATAAAAATACAATAAATATTCTAGAATTAAAAGAAATCATTGCTAAAATACCAAAAAATAAAAAAGTTTCATATGATAAAATATATATAGAAAATTTATATATGGATTTCATTTTAGAAGAACGGATGAAAACTAAAGAAAATTTTAGTTTTCATCAAGATAAAAAAGTTTTACTTATTGCATCTGGAAAAAGTATTTTTAATCATCAAAATATTGTAATAAATAAAGTGAATAGTGATGAATATATTACAATAGCATTAAATCATAAAACAGATTTTGAATGTGATTATTATTTTTTTACAAATCAAAAAAGATATGATGAGTTTAAATCAACCTTAAATAATAAGAAAGTGATTTTAACTAATAATATTTTTTCTAAGTCTGATATATTAGGGGTGTTAGATTTTAAAAAGTTAGTTATAAAAGATGATATTGTGATTACAAACTCAACAATATTAGCTATAAATTATTTAATTCAAATAAATAGAAAAGAAGTTGAAATAGCTGGTCTTGATGGATATATAATGGGACAAGATAATTATAGTTATGATGAAAAAATTATTATTATGGATTCTAAATCATTAGATGAACAAAATAATATTATTAGAAATGGTCTAAGTAAATTATCTAAGTTAATAAATATAAAACTTATAACACCAAGTATATTTAAGGAAAACTCATGAGCCTAAATGTTTTTTTACCTTGTAGAAAAGGAAGTGAAAGAGTACCGAAAAAAAATATTAAACCTTTTGGGGATTTTGAGAATGGTCTTATCGAGATTAAATTAAAACAATTAATAAATACAAGACAAGTTTCTAAGATATACCTTAGTACAAATGATGATGAAATTTTGGAATTTGCTAAAAAACTAGATAATGAGAAAATAGTAATACATAAAAGATGTGAAGAATTGTCATCTAGTGAAACAAGTACAGATGATTTAATTGCTCATGCTTTAGAGTTGATACAAGAAGGGGATATACTTTGGACTCATGTAACATCACCTTTTTTAAATAGTAGTGATTATGATGATATTATCACTAAATACTACGATATGCTTAATAATGGAGTTGATTCATTAATGACAACAAGTTTGATTCATGGATTTTTATGGAATGAAAAAGGTCCAATAAATTATGATAGAAATAAAGAAAAGTGGCCAAGAACTCAAACTATAGAACCAATTCATGAAATTAATAGTGCTGTATTTATAGCAAATGCAGAAATTTATAAAAAACAAAATGATAGAATTGGAGTAAATCCTTATCTTTATTCTCTTGATAAAATAAAAGGATTTGATATTGATTGGGAAGAAGATTTTAAAATTGCAGAAATAATATTAAAATCAAATATAACTATAATATAAATTTAAAATAAAAGGAAAAAAATGGAAAAGTTAAGATTATTAGATATAGGTTCGGCAAATCCTAGATTGGAAGCTGGGTGGAATGATATTAAAGATATTGAAATTATTATGTTTGAACCAGATAAAAGAAGTTATGATTAGCTAGTAGTAAAATCTAAGGATGAAAATTATACTGTTTTTAATTATGCCTTATATTCGAAAGATGAAGCTAGAGATTTATATTTAACAAAAAAACCAGAATGTACCTCTTTGTATAAACCTAATATGAAATATCATAATAAATTTCCAAATTCTGATAGATGGGAAATAATTGATACGATAAGCATTGAATGTAAATCCTTAAAAAATATTTTTAATAAAGTTGAGGAATATGATTTTATAAAAATTGATACACAAGGAAGTGAACTTGATATACTACAAGGTGCTATAGGGGGGGTTAGAAACTACTTTAGGTATTGAATCAGAAGTTGAATTCATAGAGCTTTATGATAATCAACCACTATTTGGTGATATTTGTAATTTTATGAAAAATAATGATTTTGAATTTTATGACTTTGTTGTTGAATATAGATATGGAAGAAAAGAATTAAACAGAAAAGGACAATTAGCATTTGCAGATGCTCTGTTTTTAAGAACACCAGAATGGATTTGCGATAATTACTTAAATAAATTTATAGATAAGAATAAAGTATTAAGTTATATAAAAATTTGTACAGTATATAGTAAATTAGATTTAATAGAAGTAGTGAAAACTAAATTGAATTTATAATAATTAAAAAGGTTTTAAAATAGTGATAAAAAATATATTATGGGATTTTGATGGGGTTATATTAGATAGTATGCCGATACGAGATTATGGTTTTAGAAGAATATTTGAATATTATTCAGAAGATAATATAGAGAAACTTATCTCCTACCATAGAGATAATGGTGGACTTTCAAGGTTTCATAAGATAAAATACTTTTACAATGAAATTTTAAAAAAAGATATTGATGAAGAAATAATAGAAAGATATGCACAAAACTTTACCATAATCATGAAAAATCAACTAGTAGATAAAAAATATTTAATTCAAGATAGTGTTAACTTTATTAAATTAAATTACAATCAATTTAATTTTCATATAGTATCTGGTTCAGAACATAATGAATTAAATTATCTATGTGAAAAATTAGAATTAGAAAAATACTTTTTAAGTATAAATGGTTCACCTACACCTAAGAATGATTTGGTAAAAAATTTATTAGAAAAAGAAAACTATAAAAAAACTGAAACTATTTTAATAGGAGATAGTGTAAATGACTATGAAGCAGCAAAAATAAATAATATCAAATTTTATGGATTTAATAATTTAGAATTAAGGGAACTGGATAGTTATATAGAGAATTATAATATATTTTTAGAAAAGATAACTTATGAATAAATTAAAAGATTTTACAAGGAAAATTACCCCTAGATTTATTTGGAAGCTCCTATCAATAATAAAAAGAACAGTTTATCCAAATGGGGCGACAAGTTTAAAAAAAATAGATTTTACAAAGAACCATAACGATGTAATAGTGCTTGGAAACGGACCAAGTTTAAAAAATGATCTAGAAGATATAGTTAAAAAAGCAGATACACATGATTTTGTTTGTGTTAATAACTTTTGTTCTACTACTTACTATACAACATTTAAACCTAGTATATATGTCTTCTTAGATGACTATTTCTTTAGTAAGATAGTACATGAAATGTGGATTGTACAAAGAAAAAAAACATTTAAAATAATAAATGAAGAAACAACATGGCCTATGAAAATATTTTTACCTTTTGGTGCAGATGAAAATATTCTAAAAGAATTTATAACTAATGATAATATTGAAATAATAAAGATGAATGTATTTAGTTCAAGTAAAATAAATTTATATAATAGTGGTTATTTTGGACCTGAACAATGTAATGTTTTAATATATGCAGTATATTTAGCTATATGGGCAAAATATAAAAATATAAAAATATATGGAGCTGATATGAGCTTTCATAAAGATATAGATGTTGACCAAAAAGATAATAGTTTAGTTATGATTTTTAAACATTTTAATAGTGAGGATACAGTTGAAAAATGTATGAAAAATCCAGAGAGAATAGTTCCTTTTACTGCTACAGAAATAATGAAAACTACAGCTGATACATTTAATGCTCATGAACTGTTAAACTGCTATGCAGAAGAGAAAAATATTACAATAATTAATTTTTCATCATACTCGTTTGTTGATGCATATAGAAGACCTAGAAATAAAGATCAATGAGTACAACTAGTATAAAATCAAAAGCAATCAGAGGTATTGCATGGAGTTTGGCAGACAAATTAATAAACCAGATAGGATTTTTAGCTGTTACTTTGTACATTGCCGCAAAAATTGGTCCTGAGAGTTTTGGACTTATCGGTATGCTTACTATTTTCATGTTACTTGCTGAAAGTATTATTAATAGTGGATTTAGTCAAGCATTGATACAAAGAAGTGATGAAATAACAGAAGAAGATGCATCTACTGTATTTTATATAAATATTTTTTGGGCTGTTGGTATTTATGTAGCACTCTATTTTTCCGCTCCTTTGATAGCTAGTTTTTATAACCAAGAGTTACTTGTCGATATTTCAAGGGTATTGTTTTTGGTTATACTTACAAATGCTATGTCTGTAGTAGTAAGAGCAAAATTAACTATAAATCTTGACTTCAAAAGTCAAACTATTGCCTCTGTTGTCGCTACTATTAGTTCATCTGTATTGGCTATATATTTAGTTCTTCATAATTTTGACTATTGGGCTATAGTTTATATGATACTTAGTAAATCAATAATTACAACTTTTATTTTATGGATTTTTTGTAAATGGATTCCTCAAAGTGCGTTTAGCTATAAATCTTTTAAATCATTATTTAAGTTTGGTTCAAATTTGATGATTGCTGGATTTATTGCTACATTTGTAAATAATCTATATATAGCTTTAATTGGAAGATATTTTAATGCATCTAGCGTAGGATATTTTACACAAGCAACAAATCTAAGTAATGCATTGTCTTCACTTATTAGCTCAACTCTTCAAGGAGTGACTTATCCAATAATGACATCAGTTAAAAATGATAGAGAACGACTTTTAAGTATCTATAAGCAGCTTATATCTATCACAATGCTTGTATCTTTACCTGCACTTGTAGGTTTTGCAGCAGTTGCAGATAATTTTGTACAATTATTTTTAGGTCAAGAGTGGGTATCTGCTATACCTATACTCGTTGCACTTAGTTTTGCTAGGACTATAACTCCAATAAGTGCAATAAATTTAAATATACTAAATGCGATAGGACGATCTGATCTATTTTTAAAAGTAGATTTATCAAAATTACCATTAACATTAGGAGCACTTTTCTTGGCTTTACCATATGGTATAGAAGCTATTGCTTGGTCTATAACAGCTACTAGTGCCATTGCATTTTTTATAAATGCATATTATCCATATAAATTATTTGGATTTGGTGCTATACAACAAATAAAAGTAGCAATAAACTATATTATGGCAAGTGGACTGATGTTTTTAGTTATTAAAATTTTGGATTTTAACATAACATATTTAAACCTTTTGCTAAGTATAGCTATAGGAGCGTTTGTATATGTAAGTTACCTTTTTATGGTAAGAGATAAATACTTTCTCAAAATCTTAAAAGAGATACTTATGTTAAAGAAAAGGAGCTTAAATAATGAATGAAATAAAAGATCTACCATTGGTAACTGTTTGTATACCAGTTTATAATCATGAAAAATATGTTGAAGAAGCAATAAAAAGTATTTTAAATCAAACATATAAAAATATTGAATTAATTGTAATTGATGATGGTTCAAAAGATAATTCACTGAAAGTAATACAGAAACTATTAGAGAAGAATGATTTTATTTTTATACATAGAGAAAACAAAGGTTTATCTGCAACACTAAATGAAGGGATAAAACTTTCAAAAGGTAAATATTTTTGTGGGTGTGCTAGCGATGATATATATATACATTATAAGTTAGAAAAACAAGTTATATTTATGGAAGAAAATCCTAAATATGGAATGTGCTATGGAAAGATTATTGAATTTGATAATAATAACTATAAAATTAAAAGAGAAATAATAAATGCTAAAAGTGGATGGATTTTTGAAGAATTATTTATGTTTGATTTTGTTATGCCTGCTGTTACTACTATGATTAAGAAAGATATATATAAAGATGTTGGATTATACGATACATCCCTTTTTATTGAGGATTATGACATGTGGCTTAGAATAGCTAATAAATATCAGATTGGATTTATAAATAATTATTTAGCCTATTACAGGAAGCATGAAACTAATATTAGTAATCAAATATTTAATATGTATGAATCACAAAAAATTATAGTTTATAAATGGAATAATATAGTTAATTTTGGTAAGTTTGAAAAGTCTTGGCAACTAAGGTGGTTTAGCTTATTATCAAGATCATATAAATCTAGAGCATTAAGATATTTAAAATTTGCTCTTATGAATCCAGCTAATTTGTCTTCTATAAAAGGCTTTATAAAATTATTATTTTATTGGAAAAGGTAGTATTTATGATTATAATAAAAAATACTTTAGTAGTAGTATTATTATTTATGCTTATTTTTGGTTTTAGATTACCAATTATATATAATAGTGCTGTATTTGTTTTTTTGATTTCAATAGTAGTAATATTTTTTCATCAACCGTCATTTTCAATTTTACAGAAATTAGCTAAAAGAAGATATGTTCTTAGGATTTTATTATTATTCATATTGATATATGTGATATCATTGTTAATTTCAATATTTCATGGTACATATGATATAACAATGTCAAATAAGTTTATAGGGTTATTTGCTACTGTTATTATTTCATTATTTGTATATAGCTCAATATATATAAGTCTTAAAGATAAAAATGATCTTATAAAGTTCATTATACTAGTATTTGTTGTTCAAAGTTTTATACAAATAATATCACTTTTAAGTCCAGAATTCTTATCTATTATTAGACAGTTTCAAGATGCGCGTTCATCTGAAATTGGAACTTCTGATTATTATCATGGAATTAGAGCTTTATCCCTATCTACTGAGTTATTTTTTGGACTCTCTGGTGCATATGGATTGGTATTAATATTTTTTATGAAATATATGTTAGATACAAGTAGCTTTAATAATAAAAATATATTTTTATTTTTTATTATCTCAACAAGTATGTTTTTCGTAGGTCGTACAGTAGCTATTGGACTTGCTTTTGCACTATTATATTTTGTTTTTTATAAAGGTCATATATTTAAACTTAGAATTATGATTAAAATTATTGTTTTTTTGGCATTAGCTTTAGTTATAATTTTTAATATGTTAAGTACAAATCTACAATTTCTTATAACTGATACAGTTTTACCAACAGTATTTGATTTTAGTAGTAGTGGGCAGGGACCTAGGTCATTACATACTTTAAATAATATGTTATCATTTGAAATTAGTGAAAAAACAATATTATTAGGAGATGGATTTTATACAACAAATGGATCTTACTATATGACAATAGACTCTGGGTATTATAGACAAATATTATTTGGTGGTATAATATATTTATTATTGAATTTTATATATTTTATTATATATTTTGCATATGGAAAGTATTTGATATTTTCATCTAAAAATGATAAATATAATTTTTATTTATTATCTTGTATAGTCTTTTTATATATTAGTTTTTTACATATAAAAGGTGAAACAGTAGGTAGTGGAAAAATAATGATGATTATATTGTTTTTATATGGTATAAATAATATATTATTTTTAAAAAAAGGCTATAAATGAAGCAAATAATGCATATAACACATAGTGGGCAGTATGGTATAGGTGTAGTGATTGATAATATTATTAAATATATATCAAAAGAGAAGTTTAGTTGTAATATCTTAACACTTGAAAATAACAATTCTAATGCGTGGCAAGATTACAGCATTTTAAGAGATAAAATATATAATAGGTTATCTAAAATTGACATAATACATGTTCATGGAGGATGGACTCTAATCTTTTTAATATTTAGGAAAAAATTCAAAAAACCGGTTATTATTGCCCCTCATGGAGTTTTTCATCCTGTTTCATTAAAAAAAAGTAGATTTAAGAAGTTTATGGCCGAAAAGCTATACATGAACAAAGCATATAAAAATGCTACATGTATACAAGCTTCAAGTAAAAAAGATTTAGAATATATACAGAGTTATGGTATCAGAAATATCCCTATAGCTATTATTCCAAATGGAATTAATATTAAAGAGAAATTAAATTTTAATGAAAATTTGAGGTTAAAATTACTAAAACTTGCAAAGGATAAAAAAATAATACTATCCTTATCTAGACTTGAAGAGGCAAAAGGTATAGACATTTTAATAGAATCTTTTTATGAAGTAAAACGAAAGAATAATAAAAGTGTTTTATTTATAGTTGGTAAAGGGACAGATAAATATGAAGAAAAAATTCTTCATAAAATAAAAGAAAAGAATTTAGAAAATGAAATTTTTCTACTTGGTAGTATGGTTGGTGATGATAAAAATACAATATATGATGTAGCAGATATTTTTATATTGCCATCATTTAATGAAAGTTTTCCATTAACAATACTTGAAGCTGCTAGACAAAAATTACCTATAATCACTACAACAGCAACACCATTTAGTGAAATTAAAGATTTAAAATGTGGTTGGTATATTAAAGCAGAAAAGGAACTAATTACTAAAGCTATAATAGAGGCATCAAATTTATCGAATTTATCATTACAAGAAATGGGTAACAATAGCTATAAATTAGTTTTAAATAAATATAATATAGATATAGTTATGAAAATGTATGAAGAGTTATATGATTGGTTATTGTACAATAACAATAAACCAGATTTTGTTATTAATAATGTATAAGGATATAAAAAATGTTAAACATAATAATAGGTAAAAGTAGTAATCTTTCAATTGAATTAGAGAAAAAATTAGAAAATACATTGCTTGTATCATCATTAGAAATTATTGATGTTTTCAATAAGATTGAATTTAATAAGTATAATAAAATAAATATTATTTTTAATCAATTTCAACAAGCCACTAGACTTTATGATCTTAGTACGCCATTTGATTATATTAATAGAAGTATTGCTAGTACAAGTTTAGTGTTAGATTATATTTTATTAAATAATTTATCAATAAATAAAATAATCTATACTAGTAGTAGTTCTGTTTATGGAAACAATATATCATGTAATGAAGATGATAAATTACAACCGTTAAGTATTCATTCTTCTTTAAAAATTTCAAACGAAAAGTTAATAGAATTATTCTGTACTCAATATAATATAAATTATACAATAACTAGAGTTTTCAATATGTATGGTAAAGATGATAAATTTTCTATTATTTCAAAAATAATTAACACTTTCTCTTCTGATTCAGTATTATCTTTAATAAATAATGGTGAAGCATTACGAGATTATATCTATATTGGTGATGTAGTATATGCTTATGCTAAAATATTAAAAGTAAATAATTATTCCATTGTTAATATTGGTACATCTAATGGAACTTCTATAAAATCAATATTAGATTATTTAAAAAGAAATAGCATCATTGTGAATGTAAAAAATATAAAAAATGTAAAAACAGAATTAAAAAAATCTATATCACAAAATATTAAATTAAAAGAGATCTTAGATGAATATGAATTTAAAAGAGTTGAAAGTTATATTTTAACTAAGCTGAAAGATATAAAATGAAATTTACTGTTCTAGTATCAATTATAACACCATCTTACAATAGTGAAACTTTTATAAAAGACACAATATTGTCTGTATTAAATCAAACTTTTCAAAATTGGGAAATGATAATAGTCGATGATAAATCAAGAGATGAAAGTATTAATATAATTCAAGAATTCATTAAAAATGACAATAGAATTAAGTTTATAAAGCTTAATAATAATATGGGTGCAGCTATGGCAAGAAATGAAGCTTTAAAAGTATCCAAAGGTAGGTATATTTCATTTTTAGATAGTGATGATATTTGGAGTCCTGCCAAACTTGAAAAACAATTAACTTTTATGCAATCAAATAATTATCCTATATCTTTTACCTCTTACGAAACTATAAATGAAAATGGAAAAGAAAATAATCATATTATTAGAACAGTAAAAAGTTTGGATTTAGAGCAGTATCTTAAAAATACTATTATTGGATTTTCAACTTCAATGATAGATAGGAATCTTATAAAAGAAGAATTAAAATTTCTTGATATTAGAATAAGACAAGATACAAATCTTTGGATTACAATATTAAAACAAGGTTATAAAGCTTATGGATTAGATGAAGTTTTAGTAAAATATAGAATACATTCAAATTCAATATCTTCAAATAAAGTAAAAGCAGCGAAACAAGTATGGAATTTGTATTTTAATATACATAAATTTGGACTTCTTAAATCAATTTATTATTTTAGTTGGTATGCATTTAATGCTGTTAAAAAAAGGATTTTTTGACAAGTGGCTTTTACTCAAAATAAAAAAACAATACTTTTCATACTAATAGCATTTGCTTTTAGTATAGTAGTACGCCTCATTTGGGTACAGCAGTTTAGTGGTGCAGAACAGTTTAAGTTCAATGAACAGTTTATGATAAATACAAATGATGGGTACTTCTATGCAGAGGGTGCTAGAGATATAATAAGTGGTGTTAGTCAAGAAAATGATAGGTCACCTATAACTTCTGCCGCATCTAATCTAACTGCATTTATAGCAAATATACTACCTTTTAGTTTTGAATCTATTATATTTTATATGCCTGCTTTTTTTGCTTCACTTTTGGTAGTACCAATTATTCTTATTGGCAGAAGTATAGGTAAACTTGAAGTTGGATTTATAGCTGCATTGTTGGCTAGTATCGCATGGAGCTACTACAACCGTACTATGGTGGGATATTATGACACCGACTTATTAAATATAGTATTTCCTATTTTTCTTTTATGGTCGCTTATCTGGGCTATTAAAACTAAACAAGATAAATATCTACTTTTTACAGCTTTGGATATCATCGCCTATAGGTGGTGGTATCCTCAAAGTTATGCTTTGGAATTTGCTTTTTTTGGACTACTTTTCGCTTATCTTGTATATACTATAATTAAAGAGAGAAAAGATAGCATAAAACTATATGAGAATAAAACCATATCTTATATGCTTCAACTTCTTACTATTATGATGCTTGCTATGGTTCAGCTAGATATGACTCTTCGTATCGCTCTTGTATTTGGATACTTTATGTTATTTAGGCAAGAGAAATGGCATAAGCATCTTTATATCATGTTTATTATGGCTATTATGATATTTTTGGCTTCTGGTGGATTGGATCCAATTATAGGTAAATTAAAAAGTTATGTATTTAAAGATTTAGTAACAGCGAGTGGAGAAGAGTTAAAATTGCATTTTTTCACAGTAATGCAAACGGTAAGAGAAGCTGGGCAGATACCTTTTGAAACTTTTGCAAATCGTATAAGTGGGCATACTATCACCTTTATAGCTTCTGTTATAGGGTATATCTGGTTGAGTTTTAGGCATCCTATTATGTTACTTGGCTTACCTATGATAGGGCTTGGATTTTTAGCTCTTAGTGGTGGGCTTAGATTTACTATATATGCAGTACCTGTATTGGCTCTAGGGATTGCTTTTTTAATAGTTTCATTAAGTGGTATGATAAAAAATAATATTCTAAAATATGGCGTAATAAGTATGCTTACTATGGCTATTTTAATTCCAAATATTCAGCATGTGATTGGTTATAAAGTTCCTACTGTATTTACTAAAAATGAAGTAGTAGTTCTAGATAAGTTAAAGAAAATAGCCCAAAGAGAAGACTATGTCATTGGATGGTGGGATTATGGGTATCCTATAAGATATTATGCTGATGTAAAAACTTATGTAGATGGTGGCTCTAGTAAAAAAAATAGTGATTTGTTTAATACTAGTTATATATTAACTCATCCACAGCAAGAATCGTCAAAACTAATGAGATTGGCTATAGAGTATCATGAAAATAAATTTAAGATGCAAAAAGAAAATAAAAATTTAGCTAAAGAAGACAAAATAAGATTAAAAACTCATATAGCTCAAATGACACTAGACTATGGATATAAAGATACAAATAATTTTTTGACTTCATTGCAAACAGATATAAAATTACCTCAGAAAACAAGGGATATATATCTGTACTTACCAAATAGAATGATGAATATATATCCTACTGTTAATCTATTTTCAAATATAGACTTAATGACAGGTATCAAAGGAAAACAACCATTTTTCTATAAATCTACAAACTTTGAAGAGAGTACAGATGTAATAGATCTAGGTCGTGGAATAAAGATAGAAAAGAAAACAGGAAAACTAATAGTAGGAAATAATAAAGTTGCCATAAATAAATTTACTAAAACTTTTTATAATAAAAAAGGTAAACTACAAAAGCAAGTACAAACTCTAAATCGTAGTGCAAATTTAAATGTGATATTTATGAGTAATTATAAACAGTTTTTAGTAGTAGAAAATACTGTTTATAATTCACTTTATTTTCAATTATTTGTATTGGAAAACTACGATAAAGAGTTATTTGAACCAACTATATTAACACCACTTGCAAAAGTGTATAAATTAAAGATTTAAAAGGAAAAGAAAATGCAAATACCATTTCATAAAACTCATACTACAAATGAAGAGATAGAAGCTGCTAAAAGTGCTATAGAATCTGGTTGGCTTACTATGGGACCCAAAACAGTAGAGTTTGAAAATAAGTTTAAAGAGTATGTTGGAAGTAGTAAAGCTGTAAGTATGAATAGTGCTACTGCTGCACTTCATCTTGCACTTAAAGCTATTGGACTGCAAAGAGATGATGAAGTGATAGTCCCTACAAATACTTTTGTAGCAACTGCTGAAGTTGTGACTTATTTTGATGCTATACCAGTGCTATGTGATATAGAAGAGAATACACATAATATAGATGTATCTAAAATAGAAAGTTTAATCACAAATAAAACAAAAGCTATTATTCCTGTACATTTTGCTGGGCAGCCATGTGATATGGATGAGATATATGAAATAGCTAAAAAGTATGATTTAAAAATCATAGAAGATGCAGCTCATGCGATGCCTAGTAGCTATAAAGGTGTAAAAATAGGATCATTGGAAAAAACTGATATTACATGTTTTAGTTTTTATGCTACAAAAACACTTAGTACAGGTGAAGGTGGTATGGCTACAACAAATAATAGTGACTATGCTAAAAATATGAAGATAAATAGACTTCATGGTATCAGTAAAGATGCTTGGGATAGATATACTATAAAAGGTGCATGGAGATACGATATAGTTGATAATGGTTGTAAATATAATACCACAGATATAAACTCTTCTATAGGTATAGTTCAACTAAAAAAGCAAGAGATGCTTAGAGAAAAAAGAAATAATATAGCCCAAAAATATAATGAAGCATTTAAAGATAATAAAAATATAGTATTGCCTTATCTAAAAAATGATAGAGAAACTTCATGGCATTTATATGTAATAAAAATAGATAATAGAGATGAAGTGATAGAAAAGTTAAAAGAAAATGGTGTAGGATGTAGTGTGCATTTTATACCTATACATAAGCATACATACTACAAAAATAGATATGGATATAAAAATAAAGACTATCCTATAGCAAATGATGTGTTTGACAAGTCATTGTCTTTACCGATTTACCCTGATATGAGTTATGAAGAGATAGAGTATGTGATAAAAAATGTAAATGAAATAGTAGGTAGTTAATGTATAAACTATTTGGAAAAAGAGCATTTGATATTGTAGCTACTATTTCAGGTGGATTATTATTGATACCAATTATTTTACCTATTGCTATTTGGATTAAGATTAGTTCAAAAGGTCCTTTGTTTTATATACAAAAAAGAGTTGGTAAAGATTTTTTAGAGTTTGATTTGTATAAATTTAGATCTATGATAGTAGATGCAGACAAAGTTGGTCCTAGTGTAACTAGTGGAGATGATCCTCGCATTACAAAAGTAGGAGCAATAATACGAAGAACAAAAATAGATGAATTGCCACAGCTTTTAAATGTCTTAAAAGGTGATATGAGTTTAGTAGGTCCTAGACCAGAAGTGATGAAGTTTGTAGAACAAAAAAAAGATGAGTATAAAAAAGTATTAAGTGTGAAACCTGGTATTACAGATAATGCGGCTATAGAGTTTAGAGATGAAGAGACTATAATGGAACAATATGAAGATAAAGAAAAAGCTTATATTGACTTTGTACTACCAAAAAAGATAGAATTGTATTATAAGTATATTGATAATATTAGTTTGATTGGTGATATTAAATTAATAATGAGAACATTGAAAGTTATATAAAAAGGATAAAAACACTATGAATAATACAAAAATGATAGATATCTCAAGCTATACAAGAAAAATGTATCTAGTATGGTTTGTAGTTGGTTTTTCCTTATTGGTAGCTATTAACTATATTTTTAATATAGATAAAACTATTGGATTTATACTTATGGGACTACTAGTTCCTAGTGTGTTGTATGGAGTTGAATATTTTACTACTAAAGATAAAATTATTTTAAACTTAGGCAATATGCTAGTTAGTAAACATAAAGAATATTTTTTATCAAATGGAATGAAGAGTATAGATAAACTTAGAATTAGAAATGAATTAGATTATGATGAAGA
>Ga0066623_1009473_pt1 | contig 14866 bp, 15 predicted proteins | sample SaaInl8_200m_RNA_FD_61419 | JGI IMG/M metagenome (GOLD analysis project Ga0066623, IMG submission 61419) | Marine microbial communities from expanding oxygen minimum zones in the Saanich Inlet - SI048_200m_RNA (Metagenome Metatranscriptome) | ecosystem: Environmental > Aquatic > Marine >...
CTTCTTGATTTAAATGCAGTAGGACAATATGCCGCTGCCGTTCGTATTTCAGAAGCTTGGTATTTTATACCTATGCTGTTAGGTAGTTCACTTTATCCAGCTATTGTTAATGCAAAAAGTAATAATGAGAATTTATATTATTCTAGATTACAAGATTTTTATACATTAATGATTTGGATAGGTATTTTGGTAGCAATTCCTATGACATTTTTATCTAATTATATAATTGATTTATTATATGGAAATGCTTTTAATGAAGCTGGTAATGTATTGATGATACATATTTGGGCAGGTATTTTTTTATCATTAGGAATTGCTTGTGGGAAATGGTATTTAACAGAAAATTATACTAAAGGTGCTTTAAAAAAAGCAATCTTTGGTATGATTTTAAATATATTAGGAAATTATATATTAATACCAAGATATGGAATTGAAGGTGCGGCAATATCAACTCTATTTGGACATTTAGCTGCAAATTTACTATATGATCTTTTTGATAATAGAGTTCGTGGACAATTGAAATATAAAATAAAAGCTTTTATACCTATTTATTTATTAAGGAGAATTAAATGAAAAAATATAAAATAGTATATACAACAGGCGCGTTTGATCCTTTTCACTATGGACATTTAAACATTTTGAGAAAAGCAAAAGAATTAGCAGAATATGTTATTGTTGGTGTATCAACAGATGATTTAATTAAAAATGCAAAAAATAGAGAAGTTTTTATGCCATTAAGTCATAGAATGGATATTATTTCTGAATTAAAATGTGTAGATAAAGTTATACCACAAATTGATAAAAATAAACAAAAAATAGTTGATGAATATAATGTTGATGCAATTTTAGTTGGTAGTGATTGGAAAGGAAAATATCCCAAAATATCTTGTGATTTAGTTTATATTGATTATACTGAAAGTATAAATTCTACAATTATCAGAGAAGGTTTAAAATAAAATGCAAAAAATCTTAAAAACTTTTGAATACAATAATTTACTTATTAAAGAGTATAAAAACTGGTATTTATTACTTAGAAAAGAACAATCAACACTTGGTTCATTAGTTTTAATAGAAAAAAGTTTTAAGACCAATTATAGTGAAATATCTGGTGAAAGTTTTAATGAGTTTGGAATTATAGTACAAGAAATAGAATCTATATTAAAAAATCTTTTTGATTATGATAAAATAAACTACTTAATGTTAATGATGGTAGATGATGAAGTTCATTATCATGTAATACCTAGATATTCTAAAGATATTGAATTTAGTAAAGTAAAGTTTATAGATAAAGGATGGCCTACTTTGCCAGATTTAGGATATAAGAATCAGATAAGTGATATAGAAATAGAGAATTTATTAAAATTAATTAAAAGTGAATTGGAAAATAAATGAAAATAAATTTAATAATATTTACAATTACTACTAAAAGTTTAATAATACAAGAAACTATCAAATCAATTAACAATGATTATCCTATATATTTATTATCTCCACATATTGCTTTTGAAAATGAAATAAATAAAATAAAAAAAAGTATTAAAAATGATTTATGTTTTATATCAATTTATGAATTTATTTCGCAAAGAGAAATGGAATATTGTGATATAGAAGCTGATACAATCATATTAAATAAATATTCTTCAAGATCAGGTAAATTAACAGAATATTACAGTCAAATCAAGAAATTAAAAAATCAAATAATTTTAAAGAATGTTCAAACTAAATTTGAAATTATAGATAAATATATACTTGCAAATGATTTGGGTATAGATGATTCTGTCTGGATTGAAAATAATTATATAAATAAAATTTTAGATCACCAAATAACTAATAAAAATAATTTATTATCAAAAGTTAAGAATTTATTATTTACAAAGGTAGAATGTAATATATTAAAATCATCTAATGAATCATATTATTTGTTAGGTAAACCAAATAGAACATTACAATATTTAAAAACTGAAAATGTTGAATTGATAAAACTATCATATTTAAAAAATATTTTATTTAATATCTTATATAAGTTATCTATATTAAAATCTAAAAATATCCCTATTGCTTTTTTATTAAATTTATTTATTAAATTTCTTAAAAATGAAGATATAAAAAAGATTATTGTTCCAGTACATGAAGATAGAGAATATTACTCAAGTTTTGCAAAAGAATTAAAATATAAATATATCAATATACAAGATGGTTATTTACCTAGTTATTATACAAGTGCATATTTGAAATATAGAGAATACGTTGATGAATATTATATTTGGGATAAGTTATCAGAAGGCATTTTTAGAAGACATAAATTGTCTTATAAGAAATGGAATATCTATAAAAATAATATATTACCTATAGTAAAAATAAAAGATGATTTTAGAATAAAAAAGATAGTGTTCCTTTCTAGTGGAGCTGGAGATTGGACTGCTTTAAAAAATAGATCAGATGAAGATTTAATTTTATTGGCATTAGTAAATATATCTAAAATATATAATGATATTGAATTTGTATTTAGACCACATCCTTTATGGTTACATCCGCAACATCAAGGAATAAATTCTATTCAAAGAGTGATTGATTTTATTGATAGTTTAAATTTATATAATTTTAAAATTTCAGGTGGTGCATTAAAAGAAGGTTTAGCTTATACACAACATCAAAATTTATCAACAGCATCTTCAAGTATAGATGAAGATATAAATAGTGCTGATTTAATTCTTGGTGATCATTCTCAATCTATTATAGTTGCTGCAAAGAGAAATAAGTTAATAGCATCAATAAGTTTAACAAAAAGAAAAGAATTCTTTTCAAATTATACTGATTTAGGATTTCCAATTTTAAAATCTGAAAATGATTTAATAGAATTAATAGATATTTTTAGTGATAACTCAAAAAAAGAAATTTTTTTACAAAAGTATAATAATTCTATAAAACTATATAATAAGGAGTATAGCTAATGTATAATTATTGTACACTATTTGATAGTAACTATTTAACTCGTGGTTTAGCTATGTATGAATCACTAAAACAACATAGTAATAGTTTTCATTTGTATATATTTGCTTTTGATGATAAAAGTTATGATTTGCTTAAAAAGTTAAATCTTGAATATGTGACTATAATATCTTTAAAAGAGTTTGAAGATGAAGATCTTTTAAAGATAAAAAATGAGAGAAGTGCTGGTGAGTATTGTTGGACTTGTACTCCATCTACTATAAGGTATTGTATAGAGACTTATAATTTAGGTAGTTGTACTTATCTTGATGCTGATTTATACTTCTTTGGTAATCCTTCTGTACTTATAGAAGAGATGTGTCATAAATCAGTATTAATTACAGAACATAGATATACACCAGAGTATGATCAAAGTACTACAAGTGGTATATATTGTGTTCAATTTATGACTTTTAAAAATGATAAGAATGGTATGAAAGTATTAAACTGGTGGAGAGATGTTTGTAATGAATGGTGCTATGCACGACAGGAGGATGGAAAATTTGGTGATCAAAAGTATCTTGATGATTGGACTACTAGATTTGAAGGAATTCATGAACTCCAAAATTTAGGTGGTGGTGTTGCTCCTTGGAATGTACAACAGTATGATTTAACTGATAAAAACTTTAAACTTATTTTTTATCATTTTCATAACTATAAAATACTTGAAGATGAAAAAATAGAATGTGGTACTTATAAATTAGATAAAAATGATATAGATATATTGTATAAACTATATACTAAACATCTTGAAAATATAACAAAAGATTTAAAATCAATTGATACTATAAATGATTATAATGGAATAGTGAAAAAACAACCATTTTATTGGAAAACACCATTGCGAAATTTAAAAAGATATATTAAAGGTACTTATAATGTATTTAGAAAAAAAGAATTATTAGGAGAATAAATGGCACATATTATAGAATTACCAATATTTGGAGATGATAGAGGAAATTTAACTGTAGTTGAAAAAGTATTACCTTTTGAGATAAAAAGATTTTATTATATTTATGATGTAAGTTCTCAAAGAGGAGGACATAGACATAAAAAAACTATACAGGCTTTAATATCACTGGGTGGTAGCTGTGAGATATATGTAAATGATGGGAAAAAAGAAGAAACTTTTGTATTAGATACTCCAAATAAATGCTTAATATTAGACCCAAAAGATTGGCATACTATGGATAAATTTTCAAAAGGCTCAACTCTTTTAGTTTTTTCTTCTGAATTTTATAGTAAAGATGATTATATAGATGAGAGGTATTAGATGATAGAGTATGAAAATCTAAAAAAAGTAAATGAAAAGCTTTTTGATAAGTATAAAGAAAATTTTGATGCTTTTATAAAAAGTGGTTGGTATGTTTTAGGTGGTCAAGTTAGTAAATTTGAAGATGAATTTGCTAAATTTTGCAATACAAAACATTGTATAGGTGTAGCATCTGGACTTGATGCTTTGATACTAGCTATTGATGCATTTGATTTTCCTAAGGATAGTGAAATTATAGTACCTGCAAATACTTATATAGCTACTATTTTGGCTATAGTAAGAAATGGATTTAAACCTGTATTAGTAGAACCTGATATAAATACTTACAATATTGATACTTCTAAAATAGAAGATAAAATCACAAAAAATACAAAAGCTATTTTAGTAGTTCATCTTTATGGAAAAGCTTGTGAAATGGATAAAGTATTAGATATTGCTAATAAATATGATTTAAAAATTATAGAAGACTGTGCTCAAGCTCATGGTGCAAAATTTAAGGGACAAAAAGTTGGAAGTTTTGGGATAGGATGTTTTAGTTTTTATCCAACTAAAAATCTTGGTGCTTTAGGTGATGCAGGAGCAATAACTTGTGATGATAATGAATATAAAGATAAAATAAAATCTTTAAGAAATTATGGAAGTAATGAAAAATATTATAATGAAGACTTGGGATATAATTCAAGGTTAGATGAAATTCAAGCAGGCTTTTTATCTATAAAATTAGAGATATTAGATGATATCACAAATCATAAAAGAGAATTAGTAAAGTTATATCTTGAAAATCTTGATGATAGATTTATAAAATCTATAGTAGATGAAGATTATTTTGATGTATATCATATATTTAATATTCGATATGAGAATCGAGATGAATTGAAAGAATATTTACTTGACAATGGAGTAAAATCTGAGATACATTATCCACTTGCACCAAATAAACAAAAAGCTATGAATGGAATATTAGATGGAGTGTATCCAATCAGCGAAGAGATACATAATACAACTTTAAGTTTACCAATATCTTTCTTTCATACTAAAGATGATGTATTAAAAGTTTGTAAAGTTATGAATGGATGGTTAAAATGAAAGGTATAATATTAGCAGGAGGAAGCGGTACACGACTTTATCCAGTAACAAAATCTATAAGTAAACAATTGTTACCAATATATGATAAACCAATGGTTTATTATCCACTATCAGTTTTAATGCTTGCAGGTATAAAAGAGATACTTATTATCTCAACTCCTCAAGATTTACCAAAGTTTCAAGAACTTTTAGGTGATGGAAGTGACTGGGGTATTAGATTAGAATATAAAGTACAACCTTCGCCAGATGGACTTGCACAAGCTTTTACACTTGGAGAAGAGTTTATAAATAATGATAGTGTTTGTTTAATACTTGGAGATAATATATTTTATGGAGATGGTTTTATTTCTATGTTACGAGAAGCTGCAAGTTTGACAGATGGAGCAAAAGTATTTGGATATGGAGTAAAAGATCCAGAAAGATTTGGAGTAGTTGAATTTGATAAAAATAAAAAAGCTATAAGTATAGAAGAAAAACCAATTAATCCAAAATCTAATTTTGCAGTAACAGGACTATATTTTTATGATAATGATGTTGTAGAAATAGCAAAAAACGTAAAGCCATCACATCGTGGAGAACTAGAAATCACATCTATAAATGAAGAATATCTAAAAAAAGACAAATTAAAAGTAGAGCTTCTTGGTCGTGGATTTGCATGGCTTGATACTGGCACACATGATAGTCTTATAGATGCAGGACAATTTGTACAAACTATAGAGCATAGGCAAGGGTATAAGATAGCTTGTCTGGAAGAGATAGCTTATAATAACGGATGGATAGATAAAGAAAAGGTACTAGAGATAGCAAAACCACTTTCTAAAAATGGATATGGTCAATATTTACAGGATTTAGTGAAAGATGACTAGTATACTATTAACAGGAACAGCAGGATTTATAGGTAGTAATTTTGTACCTTACTTTTTAGAAAAGTACCCAAAATATAATCTAGTTAATTTAGATCTATTAACATATGCAGGTGATTTAGAAAATCTAAAAGAGTGTAAAGATAATTCTAGATATAAATTCATCAAAGGTGATATTTGTAACCGAGAACTTGTAGAATTTGTCTTTAACGAGTACGATATACAAGGCGTGATCCACTTTGCAGCAGAGAGTCATGTAGATAACTCTATTAAAAATCCTGGAGTATTTGTAGAAACAAATGTAAATGGAACATTTACACTTTTAGATGTGGCATATAAGTACTGGATGTATAAACCATTTACTTACAAAGAAAAATATAATAATTGTAGATTTCATCATATAAGTACTGATGAAGTATATGGAACTCTTAGTGATGATCCAAAAGATCTTTTTACTGAAGAGACACCATATGCACCAAATAGTCCATATAGTGCATCTAAAGCATCTAGTGATATGATAGTTAGATCATACCAAGAAACATATGGTATGAATACCGTTATCACAAACTGTTCAAATAACTATGGACCAAAACAACATGATGAAAAATTTATACCTACTATTATAAGAAAAATACTACAGGGTAAATCTATCCCTATTTATGGAGATGGTAAGAATATAAGAGATTGGTTATATGTATTTGATCATTGTAAAGGGATAGATTTAGTTTATCATACTGGAATTGAAGGAAATATATATAATATCGGTGGAAAAAATGAAAGGACAAATCTTCAGATAGTAAATAAGATTTGTACTATTCTTGATGAAAAAGTTCCATCAAAAACACTTTCTTCATATAAAGATTTAATTACATTTGTAGAAGATAGAGCAGGTCATGATAGAAGATATGCTATAGATGCAAATAAGTTAGAAGACACACTTGGTTGGAAAGCGGATGAAAATTTTGATAGAGGCATTGTTAAAACTATTGAATGGTATTTGGAGAAGTATGCTATTTAATAGCTTCCCTTTTTTATTTTTGGTGTTAACTACACTAATTCTGTATTACAATAAAAATTTATTAAAGTACCAAATACATATTTTAATACTATCTAGTTTTGTTTTTTATGCTTATGGTCAGCCTTATTTGTTATTTTTACTTTTTGTATCGGCATCTATAAATGCCGTGGTAAGTTATGTCGTATATTTTGAAAATAGACATAAGAAGAAAAAATTTTATGCGATTGCTGGAGTGATATTCAATCTTGTTGTTCTGTCATTTTTTAAATATAGTCCTATGTTTGGTAGAATGATAGAAGAGCTTAATTCTATTGATGGTGTTGGTGAATTTTTGATAGCTGTACCATTGCCTATTGGTATATCTTTTTATACATTTCAAGGTATTAGTTTGGTTATAGATTTGTATAGGAACAATCATCAAAGTAAATGTCCATTGTTTAGGGTAGATAAAGATTTTAAGAAACATTATGTAGATACTATTTTTTTTATATCATTTTTTCCTCAACTTGTAGCTGGTCCTGTAGTAAAAGCATATCAATTTTATCCACAAATAAGAGCTAAATTTTTCAAAGATATCAAATTTGAAAAAACCTTCAAAATACTAATACTTGGATATTTTTTAAAAATGGTTATAGCAGATAATCTAAAAGATCAAACATTTTGGATGGCTTATCCTTATTTTGAAAGTTTCTCTTCTTTAACTTTGGTTACATTACTATTTGGATATAGTATGCAGATTTTTACAGATTTTGCTGGGTATAGTTTGATTGCAATTGGTATTGCTAAACTGTATGGATATGATTTGCCACAAAATTTCAACTATCCATATATATCAAAATCTTTTTCAGAGTTTTGGACAAGATGGCATATATCACTTTCTAGCTGGTTAAGAGAATATCTTTATATACCTTTAGGTGGAAATAGAGTAAACAAAACAAGAGTTTATATAAATCTCTTAATTGTGATGCTTTTAGGTGGTCTTTGGCATGGTGCGGCTTTGAGTTATATGGTTTGGGGAGGATATCATGGACTTCTGATTATGGCAGAAAGGTATATGATGAATCATGTTCGACTGCCTTCAAATATATTTATTGATAGTATGAAAATATTTTTAGTATTTAGTTTAGTCACTTTAGGATGGTTGCTTTTTAAGCTACCTGAATTTGGGCAAGTTTTAGCATATCTAGAATCTATGACTTCAAATACTGGAGTTCATAGAAAAGATATACTGATGATGATGTTTTTTTACTCTATACCTGTGATGATTTATTATATGAATTATCTTCTAAAAATAAAAAAAGAAAAGAATTATTTAGATAACAGTTTTATATATGCGGTATTGTTGTTTTTTATAGTTACTAATAGTGGGAGCAGTGGTGAATTTATCTATTTTCAATTTTAATAAAAGTATTAGAATACTGGTTATTTTTATAGTTTTCTTTATACTTTATAATTTATTTATAATAATATATAAACCCAATATAACAATGCTACAAAATCAATTGCAACAAAACTATAGTTATGCACAAGATTTTATATATGAAAAAAAAACACCAAATATTATAGTTGGCTCTTCAATGGCTGCACGAATGAAAAATGAGTTTTTAGCAGATAATTATTACAATCTTTCTTTTGGTGGGGGGAGTGTACTCACGGGACTTGAAATCATAAAAAGAAGTGGATTTGTACCAAAAAATATTTATATTGAAAACAATGTAATATTTAGAAATCAAGATAAAAGAATGTTAGAAAATCTTTTTTATCCTATTTTATCGGATGTCAAAAAGTATGTACCTGCATTAAAAGAAAAATACCAACCTCTAAATGTACTTTCTTCTATGATAAAAGGTTCTTATGGTAGATCACATGACGAGCAAATGAATAAAAAGAGAGATGAAGATATATTTGATAGTAATTTAAAAAGACACTTGAATAATTATAATAAAAGCCTTGATAACTATGACATAGAACTTGACAAGCTGAAAAATCTAATTTCTTATTTTGAAACTAAAAACACTGCTGTAATTTTCTTTGAGATGCCTATGCATTCTAATCTAACTTTTTCTATAAAAGCCAAGGAACAAAGAAAAATATTAAAAGAAAATTTTGTTAACAAATGGATGACGTTACCAAACAATAGTAAATACAAAACTACTGATGGGATACATTTGATGTATGAGAGTGCTTATAGATTTAGTAAAAAATTTGAAAAAGAGATTATAAAATTATGATAGAAAATACAATATATTTAGATGAAAAGTATAGTACAACAAAGTTGCTAACACGAGAAAAACCAGAGATAGTGAACAATTCTGAAGATAAGTTTGAGTCAGTTTTATTTTTATCTGAGGGTAAAGAACGAAAAAGTGAAGGTGGACTTCGTACAAAAGGCTACTACAAAAAGTCTTATGAAGATAAACCTTTGATAAGTATCATCACAGTGGTTTATAATGGTGAAAAGTATTTGGAAGAAACAATTCTTAGTGTGATAAATCAAACTTATGACAATGTGGAGTATATTATCATAGATGGAGGTTCTACTGATGGGACTATTGATATCATAAAAAAATATAATGATAAGATTGATTATTGGGTTAGTGAAAAAGATGATGGGATTTATGATGGAATGAATAAAGGTATAAAGCTTTGTATGGGAGATATAATAGGTTTAATAAATGCAGATGATTGGTATGAAAAAGATACGATTAGTTTAGTAATTGAAAAATATTTAGAAAATAATGATTATGATATTTTTCATGGTAATATAAACTATATTGATAAATCTCAAAAAAAATATAAACCAAAATTTACTTATACCAATATGCTTTATAAGGGTATGTCATTGTATCATCCTACATGTTTTGTGAAAAAAAGTTTATATAATGATGAACTATTTGATAGTAATTATAAGCTTGTGGCTGACTATAAATTTATATTTTCTATGATGTTAAAAGAAAAAAACTTTTATTATATAGATAAAGTACTTGCAAACATGAGAGCTGGTGGAGCTGGAACAGCATTTTGGAAACGAATAGTTGAAGGACATAAAATTCGTAACGATTTAGGTTTTATTAAGTTTTTAGTATATGTAACTTCTTTTTATAGAATTTCTATAACTTTAGCTTCAAAATTAAAAAAAATGTTAAAGATTTAAAATGAATGAATTAAATAGTGAAGAGTTGAAAACAATACAACTCTCAATATTAGATAAGTTTGTAGAATATTGTAAAAAAAACAAACTTACATACTTTTTGGGATATGGAACTTTGCTTGGTGCGGTAAGACACAATGGATTTATTCCTTGGGATGATGACATAGATATAATCATGCCAAGACCTGATTATGATAGATTTATAGTAAACTTTAAAAATGATAAACTTGAAGTTCTTCACCATACATTAAATAAAGAATATCCTTATACTTTTGCTAAAGTTTGTGATACAAGTACCATATTAAATGAACAAATGGATTTAAAATTTAAAGAGTTAGGTATAAATATAGATATATTTCCTATAGATGGAATTTCTAATGATTTACGAGAGCAAAAAAAGAAAGTGAAACTTATAAAAAGATATAAGAATATATTAAATATTAAAAATATTTCTATTTCCAAAAACAGAGTATTGTATAAAAATATAATATTATTTTTTGGCAAAGTTTTACTGAAGTCAGTTAGCTATCAAGATATAATTCAAAAAATTGAAACTGAAGCAGTTGAAAAGAATTATTTAACATCAGAGTTTATAGGATGCATGGTGTGGAATTATGATTGTAAAGAAGTTATGAAAAAAGAAATTTTTGTAAATAGTTGTAAATTAGAATTTGAAGGAAAACTATATAATGCACCACATAATTATGATAATTATTTAAAAAATTTATATGGTGATTATATGGTACTTCCCCCGGTTGAAGAAAGAGTTTCACATCATTTAATTAAAGCATATAAAAAATAGGAGAAAATAAAATGAATAAAAAAGTTTACGTAGGAATGAGTGCCGATTTGGTGCATCCAGGACATATGAATATATTGAAAGTTGCATCAAAATATGGAGATATAACAGTTGGTTTATTAACAGACAAAGCCATAGCAAGTTACAAAAGACTTCCATACATGACATATGAGCAAAGAAAAGAAGTAATTGAGAATATCAAAGGTGTAGTAAAAGTTATACCTCAAGATACTTTAGATTATAGACCAAATTTAGAATTAATTAAACCTGAAATTGTAGTTCATGGTAGTGATTGGAAAGAAGGTATTCAAAGTAAAACGAGACAACAAGTCATTGATACACTTTCACAGTGGGGCGGAGAATTAATAGAACCAACATATACTGATGGAATATCTTCAACACAACTAAATAATTCACTTAAAGAATTAGGTACAACTCCAGATATAAGAAGAAGTAGATTAAGAAGACTGATAGATTCTAAAGAAGTAGTAAGAATAATGGAATCTCATAATGCATTAAGTGGATTAATAGTTGGAAATGTAAAAAGTGATGATGGTATAGAATATGATGGTATGTGGTCAAGTTCACTTACTGACTCAACTTCAAAAGGTAAGCCTGATATTGAAGCAGTTGATGTTAGTACAAGAATATCTACAATAAATGAAATATTTGAAGTTACTACTAAACCTATGATATATGATGCAGATACAGGTGGAATAGCTGAACACTTTGCATTTACAGTAAGAACATTAGAAAGAACCGGAATAAGTGCTGTTATTATTGAAGATAAAACAGGATTAAAAAAGAATTCATTATTTGGTAATGATGTATCTCAAACACAAGATACAATAGAAAATTTTTGTAATAAAATTCAAATGGGTAAAAAAGCACAAATTACAGATGATTTTATGGTAATAGCTAGAATAGAAAGCCTAATACTAGAACAAGGTATGGATGATGCAACTACTAGAGCTAAAGCTTATATTGAAGCTGGTGCTGATGGTATTATGATACATTCAAGACAAAAATCACCTGATGAAGTTTTAGAATTTTGTAAAATACTAAGAGCTTATGATGAAAATATTCCTATCATTGTTGTTCCAACATCTTATAACCAAATTACAGCAAAAGAGTTAAGTAAAGCTGGTATTAATGTAGTGATTTATGCTAATCATATGTTAAGAGCTGCATACCCAGGTATGATGAATGTTGCAAAATCAATTTTAGATAATGATAGAAGTATGGAAGCAGAAGAAAATTTACTTTCTATTAAAAAGATCTTAGACTTAATTCCTGGAACTAGATAATGGCAATAGATACAAATCTTTTCGTAAATAAACTTATAGATGAAGGATACACACATCTTTGTGTAGTACCTTGTAGTTTTGCGAAGAATATGATTAATGAAGTTATTAATAATAATGAGATCGAGTATGTTCCAAGTGCAAGTGAAGCCGTTGCAGTATCTATCGCAGCTGGCCTTAAAATGAGTGGAGCAAAACCAATAGTTGTAGTTCAAAGTTCAGGACTTACAAATATGGGTAGTAATATCACAAGTTTACTAAAACCGTATGGAGTAACTTTCCCTATTTTAACATCTTGGAGAACATATAAAGATGGAGATAGTGAAATCCAACATCAGCATTTAGCAACGGAGCTACCAGAACTTATAAAAGCCTATGGTTATGAGCATACTATTATTAGTCAAGATAATTTAGAAACAGCTATTGATCAAATAAATAATTGTGACACTTCATTTACAATAGGTGTAATAAAAAAAGATACATTTACAAAAATTGAATTAAACGATGAGCATAAACTAGATTTATCTGTATATACTCCTAGAAGTGAATTTTTAATATCTTTAAATGAAAAGTTCAAAGATACAAATACTCTTTTTATAGGAACTACAGGAAATACAGCAAGAGAGATGTATAGTTTTATGGAAGATACAAACAACTTTTATATGGCAGGAAATATGGGTGGAGCATTAAGTCTTGGACTTGGTGCTGCATTAGCTAAAAAGAAAGTTGTTGTTTGTGGTGGTGATGCTGAGTTTGTTATGCATATGGGTGGACTTACTAGTACAGGAAGATACCAAAATATAGATTTAACTTATATTCTATTTGATAACGAACAAAACAAATCAACAGGTGGACAAAATACATATCAATCGCATGTTGATTATATTAGTATTGCTAAAGCATCTGGACTTAATGTACAAGAAAATACAATAACTTCTTTAGAAGAATTTTCAAGTATTATGAATACTCACAAATCAAGCAATGGTTTAAAATTCATCTTAGTTAAATGTGATTTAGATGATGAAACACCAAGACCACCACTAGATGTAGTAAAGGTAAATAAATTTTAATGAAAAGTAACTTCTCTTATCATATGCCTACACAAATAGTGTATGGTAATAATGAACTGAAAAATATTGATAAATATATCAATGGAAGAAAAACTTTACTTATCACTTCTGAAGGATTTGTAAATAGAGGTATGGTAGAAAAGATAAAATCTTTAACTCCTAGTATTGTAGATGTAATATCAGAAGTAAAGTCACATCCAGAATTTAAAGATTTAGAAACCACTTATAATAAAATACATAAACTTGATTTCGAACTTATTTTAGCTATTGGAGGAGGAAGTGTATTAGATGCTTCTAAGTTCTTTAGTGTTTATAATGATAAAAAAGAATATCAATTTGTTGAAGATATAATTAAAGGTAAATTATCTAAAGAAGACTATAAACTTATACCAATTATTTCTATTCCTACAACAGCTGGAACAGGAAGTGAAATAACACCTTGGGCAACTATTTGGGATATGAATGAGAAGAAAAAATATTCACTGCACTTACCTGATTTATTTAGTGAAATAGCACTTTATGATCCAACATTAACTCTAAGTGTTCCTAAAAATATTACAATTCAAACAGGACTTGATACTTTATCTCATGCATTAGAATCTATTTGGAATAAAAATGCAAGTCCTATAACTGTAGAATATGCAATAAAATCAGCAAGATTAATTGTAAATAACTTAGTAGCACTTTCCAATAATTTAGATAACTTAGAATACAGAGATAATATTATGAAAGCTTGTATGTATGCCGGATTAGCATTTTCAAATACACAAACAGCAATTGCTCATGCAATGAGTTATTATATAACAGCTCATAAAAATATTGACCATGGAATAGCTTGTAGTTTTACTTTACCTTTATTAATTGATAATGTTATTGGTAAGTATGATTTTATTGATAAAGCATTAGTTGAAATATTTGGTGAGTTTAGTTCAAATACATTAAGAGATATTTTAAAAGAGTTAAATATTTCTACGGAGTTTAGTGATTATGGTGTTGATGAAGATGAATTAAAAGAACTTATTGATTCTCTTGGTAATAATCAAAGAATTAATAATAGTTTAATAGTGTATAATTAAATAGAATGTTATCTTTACTGAAATTCAAAATTGAATATATTTATATAAATTTATTTTTATTTACATTTTTGTTACTTGCTTATGAAGTTGAAACATCTATAGGAACTTTAAGAGCAATAGTTATAACTAGTTTCTTATACTTTTATTTTTTTTATGGTAAAAAAATTTATGGTAAAAGAATTTTACTTTTATATGTCTTTTTACTCCTATATTTAATTATCGCTTATTTATATACAGG
>Ga0066623_1012928_pt1 | contig 14459 bp, 14 predicted proteins | sample SaaInl8_200m_RNA_FD_61419 | JGI IMG/M metagenome (GOLD analysis project Ga0066623, IMG submission 61419) | Marine microbial communities from expanding oxygen minimum zones in the Saanich Inlet - SI048_200m_RNA (Metagenome Metatranscriptome) | ecosystem: Environmental > Aquatic > Marine >...
TTTAGAATTATTAGTATTAAAAAACCTTAACCAAACTATCTCACAAAAGACTATTGCCAAAAATATAGGTCATAGTGTAGGTAAAGTGAACTACATCATGAAAGCACTAATACAAAAAGGTTTAGTAAAAGCAGAAAACTTTGCTACAAGTACAAATAAAAAACAATACCAATATCTACTTACCCAAGATGGTATAAAACACAAGATAAAAATAACAGAAGAGTTCATCGATAGAAAAAAGCAAGAGTACGACTCACTTCAAGAAGATTTAGTAAACTATAGAAATATCTATAAGGATGTATTAAATGTATAGTAATACCATAACTTTGACACAAAAAAATGCTAGTATGAGTTTAATTAATAGTAGGAGTGAAAATGATATCTAAATATAAAATAGCAATAGTAGGAACAGGATATGTAGGTATATCAAACGGTATACTTTTATCTCAACACAATGAAGTAATAGCACTAGATATAGTAAAAGAAAAAGTAGATATGCTAAACAACAAAATATCTCCAATAGAAGATAAAGAGATAAGTGAATATTTAGCTACAAAAGAGTTAAACTTCAAAGCTACTTTAGATAAATATGAAGCATATAAAGATGCTGATTTTATCATCATCTCAACTCCTACAGACTATGATCCTGAAACAAACTATTTTAACACTTCTTTGGTAGAAATAGTTATCAAAGATGTACTAGATATAAATCCAGATGCTACAATGGTAATTAAATCAACAGTGCCAGTAGGATACACAAAAAGTGTAAATGAAAAGTTTGCAACTTCTAATATCATATTTTCACCAGAATTTTTAAGAGAAGGTTCAGCACTACATGACAATCTTCACCCAAGTAGAATAATAGTAGGTGAAAAATCAGAACAAGCAGAGATATTTGCAAATCTTTTAGCTCAAGGTGCTATAAAAAAAAATATAGATATTTTACTTACTGATTCTACAGAAGCAGAAGCAGTAAAACTATTCTCAAATACTTACCTTGCTATGAGAGTATCATATTTTAATGAGTTAGATTCTTATGCACAAGTACACAATCTTGATACAAAAGATATCATAAATGGTGTAGGACTAGACCCTAGAATAGGAACACACTACAATAACCCAAGCTTTGGATATGGTGGATATTGTTTACCAAAAGATACGAAACAACTAAGAGCAAACTATAAAGATGTACCAAATAGTATCATAGGTGCGATTGTAGAGTCAAATTCTACAAGAAAAGATTTTATAGCAGATAGTATCATTGCTAAAATGAAATCTCTGGCACTAAATGCCGATACTCCCGTCGCTAAAGCGAAAGAGGGGTATGTAGTAGGTATATTTAGACTTACTATGAAAAGTGGAAGTGATAATTTTCGCTCTTCTTCGGTGCAGGGCATTATGAAGAGAATAAAAGCAAAAGGTATTGAGATAGTTATATATGAACCTGCATTAGATGAAGACGAATTTTTTCACAGTAAAGTTATTAAAGATTTAAAAGAATTTAAATCAATCTCAGATGTTATCATAGCTAATAGATTTGAAAATATATTGGATGATGTAAAAGATAAAATATATACTAGAGATATATTTAATAGTGATGATTAGGATTTAGATAATGAAGATTTTAATTACAGGAACAGCAGGATTTATTGCTTCACATATTATTAAAGAACTTTTAAAAGACAAAAATAATTATATTATTGGAATTGACAATCTTTATAGTGGTACACAAGATAACTTGGATTTTATAAAGACACAAGATAAAGACAATAAGTTTAAATTTATAGAAGCTGACATAAGAGATTTTGTAAATATAAATAAAATTGTAAAAGAAAATAATATCAAGCAAATATATCATTTAGCTGCAATAGTATCAGTGCAAGAGTCTATACAAAATCCGATACTATCAAATGAAGTAAATGTAAAAGGTACTTTAAACATACTTGAAGCTTCAAGATTAAATGGTGTTAAAAGAGTTGTCTTTTCAAGTAGTGCAGCTGTATATGGTGATGAACCAACTCAACCTAAAGATGAAAGTTCACAAACAAAACCAATATCACCTTATGGATATGAAAAGTTAATAGGTGAGCAGTATATGAAGCTATATAGTGACCTATATGGTGTTGAAACTGTATGTTTACGATATTTTAATGTATATGGTGAAAGACAAAGTGCTACTAGTGATTATAGTGGTGTAATATCAATCTTTGAAAACAAGTTTAAAAATAATGAGATTCCAAATATTTATGGAGATGGTGAACAATATCGTGACTTTGTATATGTTAAAGATGTTGCAATAGCTAATATAAAAGCTATGAATACTACTAATGTATCAGGTCAAATAATATGCGTAGGTACCGGTATAAAGACCTCAATTAATGATATAGTAGATATCTTAAATATAAAATATAAAAAAAATATAAAGCCTAATTATAAAATACAGAGAGATGGAGATATAAAAGAATCAATTTGTAAGAATAGAAAATTAAATAAAATATTAGAAAAGAATGTATTTACAGACTTTAATCAAGGAATATATAGTTTATGAATATTTTAGTAATTATACCAGCAAGAGGTGGTTCAAAAGGGATACCTCGAAAAAACCTTAGACTTCTAAATGGAAAGCCTTTGATTTATTATGCTATTAAAACTGCATTATCTTCAAAATTTAATCTTGATGTTTATGTTTCAAGTGAAGATGATGAGATATTAAATACTGCTATTGGATTTGGTGCAAAGATTCATAAAAGAGATATATCTATTGCTGATGATAAAAGTACTTTAGATCCTGTGATATATGCATGTTTTGAGTATGCAAAAGAAGAAGAACAAAAAGAATATGACTACATAATCACTATGCAACCTACATCACCACTTCTTAAAACTAGTTCACTTGATAGTGCAATTGAAAAAGCTATTTTAAACAAAGATATAGAAACTGTAATCGCTGCAAAAGATGACACCCATCTTTCTTGGAAAAAAGAAGATGAAAAATTTCTTCCAAACTATAAAGAAAGAGTAAATAGACAATATTTAACTCCAACATTTACTGAAACAGGTGGTTTTTTTATCACTAGAAAAGATATTATAACTCCTACAAATAGAATAGGTATAAATGTAGAACTTCACATACTTTCAAATGGAGAAGAGATAGATATAGATACTTATGAAGATTGGAACCTTTGTGAATATCACTTAAGAAGAAAACATATACTTTTTGTAGTAACAGGAAATGAAACTGTTGGATTAGGACATGTATACAATACACTATTATTAGCAAATGATATATTAAATCATAATATAACTTTTTTAGTAGATATACAAAGCCAAATGGCTTATGATAAAATAGCTTCAAAAAACTATCCTGTAGTTATACAGCATTGTGAAAATATTATAGATGATATTAAACTACAAAGTGCAGATATAATTATAAATGATAGACTTGATACTGATGTCAACTATATTGATGAATTAAAAAAATTAAATTTAAAAGTTATAAACTTTGAAGACTTAGGAGATGGAGCAAAAAAAGCTGATTTAGTGATAAATGCTATTTATCCTGAAAAGCAGGTATTAAAAAATCACTTTTTTGGACATGATTATTTTATACTTAGAGATGAGTTCATATATTCCTCTCAAAAAGAGGTAAAAAAAGATATTGAAAATATTCTGATAACTTTTGGTGGAGTAGATCCAAATAACTACACAAAAAAAGTGATAGAGACTATATATGATTATTGTCAATCAAACAACATATCTATTACAGTTATAGCAGGATTTGGTTATACAAAATATGACACATTAAAAGAGTTTAAAGATATTACTATTTTAGAAAATGTAACAAATATATCAAAATATATGTTAGAATCAGATTTGATATTTACTTCTGCCGGGCGAACAACTTATGAGATAGCTAGTATAGGAATACCGACTATAGTACTAGCTCAAAATAAAAGAGAACTCACCCACTTTTTTGCGAGTAGTGAATTTGGTTTTTTAAACCTTGGACTAGGCTTTAATATAACAAGTGCAGATTTATATAAAAACTTTATAGATATTATTACTTCTTTTGAAAATAGAAAATACATGAATGAATTGATGAAAAAAATAGATTTAAAAAGTGGTAGAAAAACTGTAATAAAATTAATACAAGATTTAATAGAGGAATAATCATGAAACTAAAAGAACTATTTAACACTATAAACCCATATGAAAGAAAACTATACAAACCATATGTCATCGCTGAAATAGGGGTGAATTATGAAGGTAGTATGAAACTAGCTAAAAGACTAGTGGATGAAGCTAAAGAGGGTGGAGCAGATGCAGTTAAATTTCAAACTTATAAAGCTGATACAATAGCATCAAAAGATTCTCCTGCCTATTGGGACAGAAATGAAGAGCCAACATCATCACAACATGAACTGTTTTTAAAACATCAAGGTTTTTGGAAAGATGAAATGCAAGAACTTAAAAACTATTGTGACAAAATTGATATAGAGTTTATGAGTACACCTTTTGACATAGAATCAGCAGACTTTTTAAATGAAATGATGGATGTATATAAAATTTCATCATCTGACTTAACAAATAAACCTTTTATAGAATATATGTGTAAGTTTAACAAGCCTATAATCCTTTCCACAGGTGCAAGTAGTTTAAGTGAAATAGCAGAAGCCGTAGAATGGATAGAAAAAGCAGGAAATAAACAACTTTCGCTTCTTCACTGTGTACTTAACTATCCTACTCCAGATGAGAATGCAAACCTTGGAATGATGATGGATTTAAAGTCAAAATTTCCAGATAAGATACTTGGGTATAGTGATCATACATTACCAAAAGATATGAAAGTCTGTGAAATGGCGACGATGTTAGGAGCAGTGATAATCGAAAAGCACTTTACTCATGATAAAACTCTTCCTGGTAATGATCATTATCATGCTATGGATAAAGAGGATTTAAAAGTGTTTAGGCAAAACCTTGAACAAACTTTTGATATATTGGGTAGTTTCAAAATTGAAGCTTTAGCTGATGAAGAGCCAGCAAGACAAAATGCAAGAAGAAGTTTAGTAGCATTTAGAGATATTCCAAAAGGAAAAACTATAGAAAAAAGTGATTTGACTTTTAAAAGACCAGCACATGGAGTAAGTCCAAAATTTATAGATGAAGTAGTTGGTAAAACTGCTTTAGTAGATATAAATGATGATGATGTTATTAAGTGGAATATGTTTGTATGAAAAACCGATATGTAATATTAACAGGAAGTAAAAATAATGCAGGTGATTTTCTTATAAAATTTCGTGCAAAACAGCTTTTTAAAGAATTAAGATCAGATAGGAAAATAATAGATTTTAATGGATGGGAAGAGTTTGACGAAGAAAAGTTAAAAACAGTAAATGAATCAAAAGCTTTGATTTTGATTGGTGGTCCAGCTCTTGTAAAAGGGATGAGAGAACGCATTTATAAAATGACTAATAACCTTGATGATATAAAAGTTCCTATTATTATGATGGGTGTAGGTTGGAAGTCTATAAGTGGAAATTGGGAAGATACTTATAATTATCCTTTAAATGAAGAAGATATAAAATTGCTAGAAAAGGTAAATAATTCAGGATATATTTCAAGTGTAAGAGATTATCATACTTTAAATTCTATTAGATTTAAAGGTTTTGAAAATTTCTTGATGACAGGCTGTCCTGCATATTATGATTTAGATTTTATAGGTAAAGAGTTTCTACAGCCAACGATCAATAAAGTAGCTTTTTCTTTAGGTGTTTCTTTTATAGAAAGCAGTTCTATGGAAAAGCTTATGAAAGAAAATATACTAGAATGTAAACATAAATTTGAAGATAAAGAATTTGAAGTTGTATTTCATCATGCCTTAGATAAGGAAAAATTTATGTCATCTCATGGTTCTACTACAAAACATAGTGATAAGCATAATAAATTTGCAAATTGGCTAGATAGTCAAAATATAAAATATGTAGACATTTCAGGAAGTGCTGAAAATCTTATAAATTATTATAAGACAGTTGATTTACATATAGGATATAGAGTACATGCTCATATATTTATGAATAGTCTTTCAAAGTTTTCTATACTTATAAGTGAAGATGGAAGAGCTAAAGCTACAAAGGATGTGATAGGTGGAATAGTTCTTGATGGATTTATTAGATTTAAAAATGACTTTTTATCAAAAGTTTTAAACAAATTATTAAGAAATCATGATAAATACAATTCAAATATTTATCTTAATAAAGAGATTATTGATAATATTAAGTATGAAAATAGTATTAATTTTATGAGAATTAAAAATTCAAGAAAACAGATAGATAATAACTTTGAAGTTATGAAACAGTTTTTAAAGCAATTGCCGTAAAAGGAAAAAAATGTCAGTATTTTATATAAGTAATAATGTAGAAAAAGTGAACTTTGCAAAAAATAGGTTTAAAAAAATATTTGCTGAAGATTTTATAGTAGAAAATGAACGAGATAAATATATTTTAAAAACAATAGAGGATAGTACACCAATTGAAATTAAAGACAAATTTTATAATGAAGTAGAATTTTACAAAATAATAATTTTAGTTTTATTCCAAAATATTTTCAAAGTACAGAAACTATATTGCAAATAGAATATATAGAATCTTCTACACTTAGAGATGAACTTATAAAAAATGATATAAACTTAGAAGTTATAAGTAATTTATTTGATAGTACTTTTAGTATATATGAGAAATATAACAAAAAAACTTTTGAATCTGATTTTTCTAAAGCATTTTCACACTTAGGAGCATTATCAACTAGTGGACCAGTGCAAACAAAAGATATGAAAGTATCGTTTGTAGATAAATTGTTCAATAGAATTTTATTGAGAATCTTAAGATATAAAATGAAAAATTTTATTAAAAGATTAGATTTAACTAAATTAAAAACTGGTTTTTCACATGGTGATATGCACTATAACAATATTTTAGTAACAGAAAATCAAGAAGTAAAACTAATAGACTTTGAAAATATTAGTCATAAAGGATATTATGATTTTGATTTGATATATCTGTTTGTAATGACTGAACTTTATTTGAGTGAAAAAAAATATTTAGAGATAAAAGAAAGTGTTATATCTAAAATATGTAAAGATGAAAAAAACTTATTTGAAGTGATAAAACTATATAGGATAGCAGTTTTATCAAATAAAAGATTTCAAGTAGAGTGTGATGTAAGGGTTTCTAAATTAGAGCTAATTCTAAAACTAATAAATAATATAAATATAAATTTTAAGGAGAAAATATAAATGTTTAAAAATAAAATACTATTAATCACAGGAGGAACTGGTTCATTTGGAAATGCAGTTCTAAGAAGATTTTTAAAAACTGATATAAAAGAGATACGAATCTTTTCTCGTGATGAGTTAAAGCAAGATGATATGAGAAAAAAATATAATAATTCTAAATTAAAGTTTTATTTAGGAGATGTTAGAGATGTGAATTCTATAAAAGATGCAGTTAAAAATGTAGATTTTATATTTCATGCAGCAGCATTAAAACAAGTTCCTGTTTGTGAGTTTTATCCTATGCAAGCTGTTCAAACAAATGTCATAGGTACAGAAAATGTATTGAATGCCGCAATTGATGAAAAAGTAAAAAAAGTAATAGTTTTAAGTACAGATAAAGCTGTATATCCTATAAATGCAATGGGTATGAGTAAAGCTATGATGGAGAGAGTTGCTATATCTAAAGGTCGAAATCTAGATGATAAAGATACTATGATAGCATGTACTAGATACGGTAATGTTATGGCAAGTCGTGGTTCTGTAATACCAATTTTTATAGATCAAATTAAAAATGATAATCCAATAACTATAACAAATCCAGAAATGACTAGATTTATGATGAGTTTAGACCAAGCTGTTGATCTAGTTTTATTTGCATTTAAAAATGGTGAAAATGGAGATGTATTTGTGCAAAAAGCACCAGCAGCTACAGTAGGACTTTTAACTGATACATTAAAAAATATGCTAGGTAAGCCTAAAGGTGAAGTAAAAATTATAGGTACTAGACATGGTGAAAAATTATATGAAACACTTTTAACACAAGAAGAGATGGTAAAAGCGATAGATATGGGTGATTATTATAGAATACCATCTGATAATAGAGATTTAAATTATGAGATGTATGAAGAAAAAGGTGAAAATAAGATAACTAAATCTTTAGAATATCATTCACATAATACTCATAGACTAAATGAAAATGAGCTTAAAAAAATGTTGTTAGAATTACATGAAATTGAAGATGATTTAAAAGAGTTGGGAATAATATAATGAAAACTATTGGATATGATAAAGACGAAATAAAAGATAAATTTGATGATTTTTATAAAGATGGTAAAAGTAGTTGGAGTTTTGATATAAATGATTCTCTCTACAAAATTAAAAAAAGTGTTATTAAACCATTTATTGAAAAATCAAATAATATCTTAGATTTAGGATGTGCCGAAGGTAATTTTTTATCTTCTATTGCAAGTAGTGATAAAAAAGCAGTTGGAGTAGATATATCTCAAACAGCTATTGATTTAGCACAAGAAAAGAATTTTTATAGTGAATTGTATGTGGGATATATTGATGAAACTAATAAATATACTAAAAATATAAATAATTATGATTTAATCATACTAAATGAAGTTTTGTATTATGTTGATGATTTCATTGATACATTAAATAGTATATTAAAATTATCAGGTAAATATATTTTTATTTCCTTGGCAATGGGACCACAATTTTTTAATACACAAGATACTGATAAAATAGAAAAGCTTTTGGAAAAATATAACTATAAAATGAGAAAAAAAGAAGTATATGATATGTCATATAAATTTGGTATTCCTCTGAGATATTGGACAAAAGCATATGAAATATTTAGAGGTATAAAACTAAAACATACTCATAAATATATATATATACGAAAAAATTTAGAGTTCATGGTATGAAAATATTAATTACAGGTTCAGATGGTTTTATAGCTAAAAATTTAATAGAACATCTCAAACGAGATGAGAATATAAAGCTTTATCTCTTTAGTAAAAATGACTCCATGGATATTTTAAAAGCATATATTAAAGAGGTTGATTTTATTTTTCATTTAGCAGGAGTGAATAGACCTGATAATATCGGTGAATTTTATGAAGGTAATAGTGGATTAACAAAAACTATTATTGATATTTTGATCAATGAAGAAAAAAGCACTCCTATATTACTATCTTCATCTACTCAATCTGATTTAGATAATGATTATGGTAAAAGTAAGCTTGAAGCTGAAAAATTATTCTTAAATTATTCTAAACAAACTAATGCAAAAATATTCATATATAAATTGCCAAATGTATTTGGTAAATGGTCAAAACCAAATTATAATAGTGTTATATCTACTTGGTGTTATAATATAGCAAATGATTTAGATATACAAGTAAATAATGCAGATGCTCAATTGAATTTAGTTTATGTAGATGATGTAGTAAAATCTTTTATTAAAAAGCTAGATATTAAAAGTGATGAGTATTATTACAATATAGATTCAGTTTATAAACAAACTTTAGGTGAAATATCTAAGTTGTTATACCAATTTAAAGATAATAGAAAAACACTTATAATTCCTAATGTTGCATCTGGTTTTGAAAGAGCTTTATATAGTACATATCTTAGTTATCTATCCACTGATAACTTTTCATATAACTTAAAAGGTCATAAAGATGATAGAGGTACTTTTGTAGAAATACTAAAGACTTTAGATAGTGGACAGTTTTCATTGTCTACTACAGCACCTGGGATTATGAGAGGGAATCATTATCATCATACTAAGAATGAAAAGTTTTTAGTAGTTAAAGGTAAAGCAACTATAGAATTTAGACATATAGTTACAAATGAAATCAGTAGTTATAAAGTAAGTGATGAAAAAATGGAAGTAGTTGAGATGATACCTGGATATACTCATAATATTAAAAATACAGGTGATGAAGAGATGATACTATTTCTTTGGGCAAATGAAACTTTTGACCAAGATAATCCAGATACATATTTTTTAGAGGTGTAAAGATGACAAAATTAAAAGTAATGACAGTAGTAGGAACAAGACCAGAAATTATAAGACTAGCTTGTGTGATACAAAAACTTGAAGAATCAGAAGCTATAGAACATATTATAGTTCATACAGGACAAAATTATGATTATGAATTAAATGAAGTATTCTTTAAAGATTTTAATCTTAGAAAACCTGATTATTTTTTAAATGCAGCTATGGGAACTCCTACTGAAACTATTGGAAATATATTGATAAAAATAGACCCTATTTTAGAAGAAGTTAAACCTGATTCTTTTTTAGTTTTGGGAGATACTAACTCTTGCCTTTGTGCAATACCTGCTAAAAAAAGACAAATACCGATTTTTCATATGGAAGCTGGAAATAGATGTTTTGATCAAAGAGTACCAGAAGAAACAAATAGGAAGATTGTTGACCATATTAGTGATATAAATATGACATATAGTGATATAGCTAGGGAATATTTACTAAGAGAGGGTTTACCTGCTGATAGAATTATAAAGACAGGTAGTCCGATTTATGAGGTTGTACATTCAAAGATTGATGATATAAATAACTCAAAAGTTTTAGATGATTTAAATCTTAAAAAAGGTGAATATTTTGTAGTGTCAGCACATAGAGAAGAAAATATAGGAAGTGATAAAAACTTTTTTGATTTAGTTGGTACCTTAAATGAGATTGCTAAAATATATAAAATGCCTATTATAGTATCTACACATCCTCGAACAAGAAATAAAATAGAAGCAGAAAATATAGAATTTAATCCACTTATTAAACTTATGAAACCATTGGGATTTGATGATTATAATAAATTACAATTAGATTCAAAAGCTGTACTTAGTGATAGTGGTACGATAAGTGAAGAGTCTTCAATCATGAAATTCCCTGCTTTAAATATAAGACAAGCTCATGAACGACCAGAAGCGATGGAAGAAGCAAGTGTTATGATGGTTGGACTTGAAAAAGAACGAATAATGCAAGCTTTAAAAGTATTAGAATCACAAGAAAAAGATACTTTACGAGCTGTGGCTGATTATAGTATGCCTAATGTATCTGATAAGGTATTGAGAATTATATTGAGCTATACAGATTATATAAATAGAACAGTATGGAAAAAGAGTTAAGGAAAAGGTATGTTTAATAAAATTTTAGTAATTGGTGCTCACTATGATGATGCTGAGTTAGGTGTTGGTGGAAGTATGGCTAAGTGGATATCTGAGGGTAAGGATGTATTTAAATTAACTTTAACAGATAATGAAACTGATTTTGATAAAAAAGGTATTAAAGTAGATAATGATAGTAGCGTACTAGAGAGTGCGAAAGCTTGTAAAGTGTTAGGTATAAATGAAATCTTAGATATAGATTTAGCAGAATGTACTAATTTACAATTTAATAAAAAACAAATGCAACAAATTGAAGGTTTTATTATAGATAATAATATAGATACTGTTGTGATGCACTACACAAGTGATATACAGCAAGATCATATTCATGCTGCTACTATATCTTATGTGGCAGGTAGGTATTGTGATAATATTTTGATGTATCAAAGCAATAAATATATTTTACCAGAAGCATTTTATCCTAGATATTTTATAGATATTACCGATACTGTAGAACTAAAAAAGAAAGCCTTAGCCTGTTATGGAGAAGGACACAACAGATATAACAGTTTATTTGATATAACTATTACACAAAACAGAGTTGAAGGTTATAAAATAAATATGAATGAAAAAGAATCTTATGCAGAATCGTTTATAATAATGAAAATGGTTGGTAGATAATATGCAACAAAATATAAATTGTCCTGTTTGTGCCTCTAATAATTTTAATGAGATAGTTTTACTTAAAGATTTTCCAATTTCAAATATAGATTTAGCTACAAATAAAAGAGATGCTTTAAAAGCAAATGTTTATGACATGAATATAGTTATATGTAAGAGATGTACACATATTTATAATGAAATTCCAGTTCAACTTGAGTATAAACAAACGAATACTACTTATTTTACCAATGATACACAAAAAAAATATATATCTACATTGGTAACTAACCTAGTAAATAAATTTAATATTAAAAATAAAAATATTTTAGAGATAGGTTCAGGAGATGGTCTCTTTTTAAAAGATATGGCTAACTATGAGAATAATTGTATAGGGTTTGAACCATCTTATGATAAAGTTGTAAAAACTAAAAGAGTTACTATTATAAATGATTATTTTGATGCAAAAAAGAATTTAGATAAAGATATTGATTGGATTGTGATTAGACATGTTGTTGAACATTTTGATAATCCCTATAGCTTTATAGAGAGTGGTATTATGCAAAATATTAATCCAAATACTAAACTTCTTATTGAAGTTCCAAATATCCAACCTACAATTGATAATTTAAGAATCAATGATTTTATTCATGAGCATATATCTCATTTCTCTATTTATTCTTTAACATATTTGTTAAAAAGATTAAATTTTGATATTTTAGATATATATACTACAGATAATGATGAAAATATAGTTGCAATTTGTCAAATTAATCAAAACTTTATAAAATCGATTGACTTATCAAGTAAATATTCTAATGGCTTTAATCACATTATTCAAAAACTACAAAATGATTTTAGAAATATAGCAGCAAATAGTAATGATACTATTTGTATTTGGGGTGCAGAAGGTAGAGGTGCTGGATTTATAAAAACAATTAAAAATGATTTAAGAGGTGATGAGATAATCGTTGATTCTGATAGTAAAAAATTTAATAAGTATATTCCCTCAGCAGGACTTAAAATAATAAGCTATAAAGAACTTATTAATCAATCAATTGATTCAATAATAATAACAACATCACTAGGTAAAAATAATATTTTGCAAGAGATAAAAGATAATAATATACAAGTTACTAATATTTATGTTATATCAGAAATAGGTTTAGACAAGGTTGTATAAATGCAAAAAATTAATCTATTTTTTATATTAGCTTATAAAGAGCAAACATATATTTATGATAAAAAAATTAAAGAGTTAAATGAAAAATTAAAAAACAATATTAAAGTTATGGATAGTACACTTACATGGCATTATATTATGATAAGCAAACATTTTAATCTATATAACTTTTATGAATATCAAGATAATATAGAAGAGTTTGAAAATGCAGTTATTTATCATTTACCAAATGGTAGAGATAATCGTGATACAGCAGTGGAAATTGATATATTACCATTTAAAGGTAAAATACCAATAGTAGTAAGAAGTTATGATGCTCATAGTCCTATAAAACTAAGCAGTAACTATTTGGATACTTGTCATGATTTTGCATTAACTTATTTACAACCATTAGTAAATAATAAAAATAGAATATTTGCTCAACTTTCTTATGATAATTTCTTAGTTAAGCTATTTAATAATTCAGCAAAAAATAGAAAATTTGCTTGTATAGTTTTAAGAAAAGAAAATAGAATAGAATATCATGAAAAAAGTGAAGATTTTAAAGATATAAGTATACAAAAAACTTATCATATAAGAGAAAAATATGCGAAATTTGAACAAATAGATATCTATGGCCCTAACTGGCCATTGGACATGAAAAATTATAAAGGTGCGTTAATATATACTAAAAAACATTATATTCAAAATCAATATAAATTTAATTTTATAATAGAAAATGCTATTACTGATAATTATTTAAGTGAAAAAATACTTGATACATTTTTGAGTTTATCAGTACCTGTTTATTTAGGAAGTCCTGTCGTAGAAAAATATATACCTAAAGAGTGTTTTATAGATATAAGAGATTTTAATGATAATGATAAGTTAATAAAATATTTAGAAAATATTTCTGATGATGAGTATGATAAATATATAGATAACATTTTAAAATATAGAGATGAAATCTTTGATAATTTTTCTACAAAAAATAATTTTACTTTACCTATATATAAATGGTATAAAGAAAATTATAATAATGATTTAAATTATTCAAAAGAAGACTTTAATAATATTGAGAATGAGATAAATAATATAAAGTTTAAAGATATTACATTATTAGAAAATATAAAATATTTTTATTCTAAATTGAAATTATTTATAAATAAAAAGATACATAAGTATGAGTAATATTAAGCATACAGCTAATTATCTAATAGGAAATATTGGTATAAAGGCATTAGGATTTATAAGTATTCCATTTTTCACACATTATTTAAGTGTGGAAGAGTTTGGATTGATGTCATTATATTCCACAGTATTAATATTTTTATCTACACTATTAAGCTTAGGTATGCTTGGATCTTTTAAGAGATATTATTTTGAAAATAATGATGATTTTGGAGCCTTTTTATTTTCAAATATATTATTTTTAGGATTATTCTT
>Ga0066623_1031892_pt1 | contig 11828 bp, 11 predicted proteins | sample SaaInl8_200m_RNA_FD_61419 | JGI IMG/M metagenome (GOLD analysis project Ga0066623, IMG submission 61419) | Marine microbial communities from expanding oxygen minimum zones in the Saanich Inlet - SI048_200m_RNA (Metagenome Metatranscriptome) | ecosystem: Environmental > Aquatic > Marine >...
TCCAGTATGAAATAAATTAAGTATATCTAAAAACACTTTTTTGAAAAGTATTGATATATATATAATTGCAGTTTGTACATGAGTAATAATAGCAAAAAATGTAAAGAATATACTTTTTTTATAATTCTTATAATTTAATACAGAAAGAAGTAGTAGAATAATTCCGAATTTTAATCTTTCTGCAGAAAAATACAATACCGTAAAGTAAAAATTAAAGAAAACTATACTTATAATAACAGTTATTGAAACTCTCCAGCTTTGTAAAACCGAAATTAAGATATACACTAAAATACTATTAGAAAAGGCAATAAAGATATCCTTTTCCATTCCTAAATTACTAACAATCCAACTTATAAAAAAATGTATAGGTTCAAGTGAACCAACAGAACCTTGATAGTGTAAGTATGCTGAAAAAATATCTAAACCAATTATTCCATAATATGCTTTATTGTATGCTAATTGATCGCCAGCAGTAAAATAAGAACTAATATATACAGATAATATAAATATAATTATTGCTGAAAATATTTTAACCATAAAATATATATTAACTTTGTAATTACAAATCATTTATATTAATTCCACTTCATAAACTTTTCGAAACTCATACATCTCTTCTATTCCTGGTAAATCTAAAAGTATAGTTCTACATCCAAATTCAACACCTTCAGATAATGCAGTTGAAAATACACCAACTTGATATTCACAAGATGAAAAAAGCTTATACAAATCTGTATTTTTAATAATTTCTATATTTTCTTTTTTTGATAATATTAATAATGATTCATACTCATTCCAACGACTATATTCACCTGGATGAAGTTTATATTTAATATCAAAGTTTTTAAAATAATCCCAATTATCCAATATCTTTTTGGCAATGGCATTTCCTATGGTTCCTTGAGACAATACTACTATTCTATTTTCAACTCTCTGTATATCTAAGTATGATTTCTTTTTATTATCTAAAAAATCAAATCCTTTTACTGTAACTTTATCATCATCTATTGGAAAGTTTATCAAATTTTTCCAATACTCATTCCAAACATAAAACTTATTTGGAAAGTAATCTAATTGTCTTTTTTCTTCCCCAAAATAGTATCCAAAATGATATTTGGAAAAGTTACCATGTTGAAATTCAATAACTTCTATATCTAAATCCTTTGCAACCTTTATCAAAGAACCAAATCCACCATAACTTACTACTAAGTAAATCTGCTTCGGCTGTAACTTTTCTAACAATTTTCTATATAAAAAAGATTCTACTTTATACTTTTTAGTTGTACTGATTAGCAATTTAGTTAAATCATAATACCCAATTCTTTGTTCGATTTCTAATTCAACTTGTTTTATAATATCATCATTTATATTTCGCAATTTTATAAATTTAGAAAATATATTTTTTGCTACAAGAATAAATTCATTATAGTATCTCCAAGGCATTTTATTTTTATAATGTTTACCAAGTGTTGGATTTTCTATCTCTATAAAACTTTTATTCCTTTTTTGTAACTCTTGTACAAAATAATGAGTATATATATCTATACTTTCTCCATCTATTTCCTTTACTCTTGAATGTGGAAATATTATTATATCAGATGGTTTTGAAAAAAAAGGATTATTGAATACTGAACTTTTCAGTATACTAAACATATTAAATATCTTATCTTTTAAGTCAAATACCGTATGGGGGGTATCCATAACACCACAAATTTCACCTAAATCATAATCAATTTGTACTCTTTTTAATTGCCAAGGCTTTACTCCATCTATCTCAAAATTTAGTAAATCATATTTATTTTCAAGACATTGCATAAACTCTCTTAATTCTATAATATCAGTAATTTTATTCATCTACATCAATCCTTTTTAAATTCCATGGCATGGGATAGTGTTTACTTTGATACCAAAAAACCAGTATTGCACTTACTGCAAAAGCCAATATAGTAGCATAAGCTGCACCTATAGTCCCATAGTATTTAATCAACACATAATTAAAAGCAAGATTTAAAATAGCAGCAACAATGGTACTAAATGCTAAAAATGATGTTTTACTAATATGTACAAGATAAGGGAAAAATATTTTATATACACCTTGAACAGCATAACCCAAAGATACCCATAATATAAATTCACTAGCTCCATAAAACCTTTCATCTACAAAATAAGGCAATATTAATTCTCCAATTAAAGATATAGCTATAGCTAAAATAAATATAGCCACTATATAAACATATGTATATTTAACTATTTTTTTCTTTTTACTTTGTGTTGGTGTAGATAAGTTTTGATAAAACCATGGAGACCAAGCTTTAATAAATGCATCAGTAAAAAGCATAACAACCATACCAAACATATAACCCACACTATAAATACCAACAGCTTCTATACTCACCATATTTTCGATAAATAATCTATCGCTCATTGCTATTACAATAGCACCTAAAAGGTGAGGAATAAGAGGTACGGATATACTTAATATATCTTTTACTTTTTCTTTGTTATATTTTAAATTTATATAGTCTCTCTTATACATATAAACTAAACCTACGATAAAAAACACTAAAGAACCTGTTAATATACCAAAAACTTGAGAATACCATCCATAACTAAATGCAAGTAATAGTAATATTGTCACACCTAGCTTAACTATTGTATTTGAAATCTCAAATAGACCAAACATATAAGCTCGTTGTTCATTTCGAAGTATCGTTGTATTCATCTCATTTATCATAATCATACTGCTTATAAATGGTATCAAAAGTAACCAGTTTGATGGAATAGAAAATATTGTAGTAAATTGTAAAGTTATTAAATATGTAATTATTAAATATATTATAAATGTAAAACTAAGAATAATAAACATATTTCCTATATATAAAGACAGTTCTTGTTTTGAAATTTTAAAAAAATTTCTTGATATATTTGTATGCATAGCCATACTTATAAAAGCAGTATATACTGTAATCATAATGATATAAATAGATAATATTCCGTACTCTTTTGGTGATAAATATTTAGTTAAGATTGGAAGCAATAAAAAAGGTATCATTTTGTTTAAAATACTACTGCCTAGATAAATGACAGAATTATTAACTATTTGCATATTTCCTCTAATTTCTTTAGGGATTCGCAATTAAATTCCCCCCCCATACATCAATATGATTTTTAATAATTTCAGGGTCTAAATCCCACCATTTTAATATAAGTAATCTTTTGATAATATCTTCAGAGAATCTATATCTTATTATTTTAGCTGGAACACCTGCTACAATAGCATAATCTGGAATATCTTTTGTCACAACGGATGATGCACCAATAGCTACACCATTTCCTATTGTAACTCCTGGCAATATTACACTATTAGCTCCAATCCATACATCATTTTTAATTATTACTTTTTTGTGTATTTGTTTTCTTTTATTAACAAATTTTCCTGCATTAGGAACATAAGGAAAAGCATGTGTTGTAAGATTATTTAAAGGATGACTAATTGCATTAATTGTAATATCCCATGATAAAGAACAAAACTTTCCTATTTCTGTATGAGTTATTTTTGCATACCTTCCTATGGATGAATAATTGTCTATCTTTGAATTTCTAACATCTGACTCATACGCAAAACTGACACTATCATTATAAATTGTATTTGTTACTTTAATATTATTTCTATAATAACTAATACCTTTTAATAATTTTTTTGGTATGAATTTTTTAATGAATTTTTTTATCATTTATGGTAACTGTTTAATAAATGTTTTCATTACATTAAAATTCATATCAATAGACTTTCTTGATGATTTGATTCTATTATATTTTATTTGTTCTTCATACTTGATATTATTAAATAATTCACTAACAATATATTTATTATCAATATATCTATCAAAACTATTTAATAGTTTATTTAAAACTTTAGAAATAAAATCTAATTTAAAACTATCATAAGCATCAATAACAATTCCACCTATAACACCTTTAACACCTTTTCCTCTTCCATCTTCATTTAATAATATTGAAAACTTTGAAATGCTATTCATAAAAATGTGGGCATGAACTCTATATCCTATATGTAAATCTATATTTGAATAATAGTTTATTAAATTATCAGCATTTCCTGAAATATCAATATATTTAATATTGTTTTCACCTAACCATTTTGTAAATTCTAAATGTCTTTTAACATGATGTAAATGCTGACTTCCATATACTTTTTTAATTTCTTCAATATCAAGGGAATGATGAAATACTACTTCAAGACTTTTATTTAAGTATTGCTCTTTTAATTTTAAAATAATAACTTTCATTTGCTTTTCCATTGAAATACTATCTACAAATGAAACTCCCAGTGAAAAAGCTATTTTTTCAATTTTATCTATATCAATATCATTATCTATATAGTTCCTATCATAATATGCTGGACATCCTGTCATTAAAGTATTTTTATATCCATTTATTTGTAAAGTATTTAGTGTATGATAATCTCTAACACTAGATAAAAATCCATCTCTTTTTATTCTATCTAAAAGTAATATTGTTGTTTTATCAAAATCAATGTTATAAGTATTTTTCCAATCTCCTTGAGGATCTTTCCATCCAAGACCCATCATAATAATTGGAACTTTTATATCATCTAGATTATCTCTAAGTTTGTAAATTGTTGGATACATACTCGGTAAAATTCCAGGACCACCTAACAGTATTAAAGCTTTTGCATTGTTGACGATATTTAATCGTTTATCATCTATTTCTTCCCATTCATTAAAATCTATAATATCTCTATCTGGTCTAAGCTCTTTAAATAAATTAAATGCTCTATATTTGATTAAAAAATCACCTGCATTATTTTTACCACCAGTTAATGTTACATAATATTCTTTATTCATTATTTCCCTTAATTATTTGTAATGTTGTTTCTGTATTGTTTATATTTATGTCGTTTGTCCATAAATTCAATAATTTTCCTTTTATCTTATAAGAGTTTTCATAATCATTTTTATTGAAAAATAATTTAAATCTATCAACAAGCACTGGGTACATTGTATTTGATGGGATATTTTTATCTCTTATTTGTTTAGATATATTCTCTGCATTATTTATATTTATTGTTAATCTTGATAAAATATTTTGTTTATTATTAAAAGTTGGTAGTTTTATATTATCTTTTAAATTTTCAATATATTTTTCTATTATATTTATTCTAGATATTTTATCAACTTCAAAACTATCAACTTTAGAGTTAATTAAGTTTAAATTATTTTCATCTAGTTTATATAAATAGTAATTTTTAAAAAAATAAACATATACTAAATTTAAAATATTCAATCTAGAAAACTTCAATCCTAAATAATAAAGTTTATAATATATAGTTCTATGTGTTTTACTAAGTTTATCAATCTTTTTACCATTAAAAATATTTAGCTTTTTATACTCATATTTTATCTTTATCATCAACTCTTTATCATCAGTTTGCACTGAGCCACCATGTCCAACTTCAATAATTTTACCATTTCCAAAAGAAAAAATTGATACATCCCCAAATGAACCAAGTTTTCCTTCTTTTATCTCATTTCCAAATGATTGAGCACAATCTTCAAGTAAAAAACAATTGTATTTTTTAGCTATATTTACTATAGAAACAATATCACAAGCATTTCCAAATAGATGAATAGCTATAATTGCTTTAATATCTATATCTCTATTTAATATCTCTTCTAGTTTATCTATGTCCATATTATAGTCTTCAATATTTACATCTATAAACACAGGTACATATCCTGCCCAAATAAGAGCATACACAGGATCAGGACAAGAAATATTAGGTACAGCTATTTTTGAGCCTTTAGGTAAGCCTATGGCCTTTAGTGCTAAGTATATTGCACTTGTTCCATTCCCTGTGATAAAAGAATACTGTTGATTTGAATATTCTTGAATTTTACTGTTTATATATTTATACATAACACTTTATTATTTCAAATGATTCTGCATATTTACAACCAATCTTTTTACCTGCATTTGAATCTTCATTTACAAAGAAATCAATCCATCCTTGACCAAATTTTTTATATTCATTTTCATGTGCTTTAACAGATGCAATTTTTATATCCATAAACTCAGATATATCACTATAATAATTTCCTCTAAATTCTGATGATGTATGGTACCAGTTACTTCTATACATTAGAACATTTTTTACATGTCTAGCTGCATTAAAAGTTGCTCTTCCTATAGCACTATGGTCTTGATGAACATCTTTATCCCAATGAGTATAAATAGTATCTATATTATGTTCATCTATCACTTTATTTATAGTTTCAATTAGTTCAAATCCATACTGTACTGTTTTAGTTTCTAACCCTATAGAGATTAATTTATCTACCCCTAATACCTTAGCTGCATCTTCACCCTCTTGCTTTGCTACTTCTACAGTTCTTACTGGTGTACCATCATAGTTATAGTATGCTGAATCTGTAAGAACTAACATAATCACATTGTCTCCATTTGATACATGTCTAGCTACTGTACCACCACAACCTAGTTCTATATCATCGAAATGAGCACCTATTGCTAATACACTTTTTTTCATTTTATTCTCCATTTATTAGTTTTATGATTTTATCTAAACCATTATAGTTAAATACATTTCTATTCTGTTCATATTTAAGTTTTCTATCTATATCATTATTATAAATTTCTTCAACAAGAATATTTAAATTACTTCTATATAACTTATTGTTTGCATAAATAATATTATCTTTTAATAATCTAGTTATTGTTATTAATTCTTTTTGCTCTCTTGTTGATGCAATAACAGGTATTCCTAGTGATGCAATTTCAAATAATGTATTACCTGCTCCTAAAATTGCCAGTTCACAATCTTTTGCTAACTCTACAACACTATCAGTATTGTTTATTATCTCAATTTGTTTTTTATTTGTTTTTAAAGCATCATCAAGTTCATCAAAATGTTTAAAAGATGGACCAAGTAAGACTTTAATTTTAAAGTCATTTTGAATAAGATTTAAATCTTTAATCATATCAGGAATTGCACCCCAAGTATCTGCGGCACCTTGATTTATAAAAATAGTTTTAATTTCTTTTTTATATGTTAAGTTTTCTTTTATACTTAAATAGTTATCAAGTAACATATAAGAATAAGAATTGATTTCATTATCTCTTTTTTTATTTGATGGATAAAGAACATTAATACAATGATTAAATAAATAATTTCCATCTCCTAAGTCATCAAATGTAATACTATTTATACATTTAGTTGTAAGTAGAATAGCTATTTTTGTATCTGTATTTAGCTGGTCATTTATACATATATCATATTTATTTTTAAATATATTTTCTAACTCTTTAATTTCATCATTTATAGATATATTTGGTACTATCTCTATCACTTTATCTACTTGTATATCCTTATATATAGATGCTGCTTCATCATATTTCTGTGTAAATAAGGTGATAGTACAATTCTGTTTTTCTTTTAATTTTGTTACTAATTTTTTTATACGATACAAATGTCCCATACCCATTAGATGGCTACCATATGCTCTTATAAGGATATTCATTTATACAAGTTCCAATAACTTTTTATATGATATGTTTAAAGTAAAGTCTTTTTTAGTAAATATATTTTCTACTACACTAAAGTCTTCTGGAGTATCTACTGTTAACCTTATTTCTGATTTATCTATCAGACCTCCGATATTAGAGTCTTTATAAATTCTAAATAAACTTTTATTTTCCAATATATATTCGTTGACATGCTCAAAGTGATGCTCTTGTGATGATTTACTCATAGATGTTTCTAGTGAATTAAAAGTAAAAATTTCTATCCCTAAGCCATCAGGTAAATTTGAACCAATCTCAGATTTATTTGATGAATAATCAGCTTTAAAAGTTATATGTTTCTCTAGAAGCTCATTTGCAAAATATGGTTCTATCAAAGGATTATCCCCGGTAGCTCTTAATATATTATCTGCTTTATAGTACTTAGAAGCTAAATAATATCTTTCTAAAACATTATTTTCACTTCCCCTAAAACATAATATATCATTATCTTTACACCAAGTTTCTAAAATATCATCTTTTGAAGTATCTGAAGTAATTAAAACAATTGTACAATTTTTTATCAATTTTAAACGATTAATTACTTGCATAATTAATGGCTTATCTTTTAATAATTTTAATGTTTTTCCAGGTAAACGAGTAGAACCCATTCTCGCCTGTAAAAAAATAAAATTATTCACCAATATCATCCCATGAAAGAATAGAATCTTTTTCTAAATCTTTATTTACTTGCTTTCCAATTAAATCATATATTTTTTTTGGCTCTATTCCATATCCAGGTCTTTTGATAGAAAGGTGACTTTTTGATAATATCTCATGCTTTTTAATATCTTTATCTATAACTATAGATTTTGCGTTATTTTTTCTATTTATAAGTTCTTGACCTACTGGCATTTTAATACCATCACCTTGAGCTATTTCATAAATTCTTATAGCATCAATTAATATTTTTAATTCTTCAGGAGTTGATGAAAGTATATGATCTGGTCCATCGGCATTTCTATCTAATGTAAAATGTCTTTCTATAACCATAGCACCCATAACTCTAGCAGCATAAGAACATTGCCATCCAATAGTATGATCAGAATATCCAATTATGATATTAGGGTATCTATCAAGCATTGTTTTTATTACATTTAAATTAGCTAATTCATATGTAGTAGGATAAGAAGTAATTGCATGAAAAATCATAAAATTTTTATTTCCTGTTTTCATAATTGTATCTACAATTTCATCAACTTCATAAATAGTTCTCATTCCTGTAGCTACCATAATAGGTTTGTTTAATCTTGCCACTTCTTCTATTAATGGTAAATTATACGCATCATCAGAACCGATTTTATAAACACTAGTACCCAATTTTTCAAGTAATACTATATCATCAACATGACTAGGTGTTGAGAATATATCAATTTTATTTTTATTTGCATACTCATAAATATCAAAATGATCTTGTTCTGATAATTCGCCTTCTTTAAATAAATCATATTGAGAAACATTGCCTGTATTTTCCATCTCATATTTGGCTTTTTTTGAAGCTAATGTATCTGCTCTATATGTCTGTAATTTAACAGCATCTGCACCTGCATATATTGCACCATCTATAAGTTTCTTTGCTTCTTCTATGTTAGAAAAATTACCTGCTATTTCTGCAATAATATATGCTTTGTCTTTTATTTCTTTCCCGTTTATAATCATTTTTCGCAAAATGTTCCTCCTGATAATATTAATTTTTTACTTTCTTCAATTGAGCAGTTAAACAACAAATCAAATGTATTTATATATGGTATAAATTCATTTGAATTAAATTGCTTATAACTAGGATGCGTAAAATCATGATACACAATGTCTATGCTCTCATTATTGAATATAGATGTATTTAAATAGTTTCTTCCATCTCTTCCTGATAAATATACTGTTGCTTTTCTTTCTTTGCAAATATTTAATAATAATTCACCACTTGCACCATCAGCCTTTAAAGTTGATGATTTAATAATTGGAACATTAATATCAAATAAGTTTCTTATATAATCAATAATACATATATTAAAATCAATTAATAGTTCAAATTTAGTTGAATACAATTTTTCAAAGAAATCAATATGATCATTGAAATATTTAGACTTACTATAATTTTGTTTTATTGTATTCAGATGCTTTATCTGCCATTTTTCATTATATCTTATTTTTATATCTTTTATTATTTTATAATTTTTAAAATCAACAGGAACTGATAAATATATCGAACCTTGTTTCGTTAAGAATTGATTTCTATTTTGAAAATAATTTTTTCTAAATTGAACATTATCTAATATAATATATTCATCTGCTAGCATCATTTTATTAAAAAACCCTAACCATGGATATGATTCAGGTTGGTGTATTGTAATTATCTTCATAGACTTAGAATCTCCTTTTCAAATTTCTTAAATTTATCTAGTTTTAATATCTTTTTTATCTTACTATTATCACAAATAGATTCTTTTATATCACCATCACGACCATCTAGATAATTAGCTTTTATATTTCTATCATATTTTACATTCATACACTTTAATAAATTATTAATAGAAGTTTTATTTGCAGTTCCAACACAAAATATTTCTCCTGATATATCAAGAGTATTCATAGCTTTTATATTAGCAAGTGCCACATCTTTTACATATACAAAATCTCTATATTGCTCACCATCTCCATATATATTTGGTATCTCATTATTTTTAAATTTATTATCAAAGATTGATATCACACCACTATAATCACTTGTAGCTGATTGTCTTTGTCCATATACATTAAAATATCTTAAACACACTGTTTCAACATTGTACAAATCACTATAAAGCTTCATATACTGCTCACCAATTAACTTTTCATATCCATAAGGTGATATTGGCTTAGTTTTGGAAGTTTCATTTTTAGGTTGTGTTGGTTCATCCCCATATACAGCTGCACTACTTGAAAATACAACTCTTTTGACATCATTTTGTTTTGATACTTCTAAAATATTTAAAGTACCTTTTACATTTACTTCATTTGATAATAGTGGGTTTTGTATTGATTCTTGTACTGATACTATTGCTGCTAGATGATATACTTGATTTATATCATTTGTTTTAATGATTTTATTTAGAGTTTCAAAATCTCTTATATCTGCTTCTATGAAAGTAAATTTATTATTTTTATCAATTGAGTTTAGAAAATCTAAATTTTCTTGTGTACCACTATATAGATTATCTATACCTATAATATTGCGATTGGTATCTTTTAATAGTTCTTCTATTATGTGTGACGCTATAAATCCTGCTGAACCTGTAACTAAAATATTCATAATCTAAATCCTAACTATCACTATTAAATATATCTCTAGTATATACTTTTTCTTTAACATTTTCTAAAATTGTTTCAAATCTATTCGCAATTATAACATCACTCATATTTTTAAACTCTTCTAAATCTTTTATAACTTTACTATGAAAAAACTCATCTTCATCCATAGCAGGTTCGTATATAACTACTTCAATACCTTTTGCTTTTATTCGTTTCATAATACCTTGTATCGCTGATGCTCTAAAGTTATCACTACCTGACTTCATAACTAACCTATATATTCCAACTGTTTTTTCAGATGTATTTGGATTTGTAAGTGAAGAGTTTAGTTGTTTTATAATACTATCTGCTATAAAGTCTTTTCTTGTACTATTTGACTCTACTATTGCACCTATGATACTACTTGGTACATCTTTATAGTTTGCTCTTAGTTGTTTTGTATCTTTTGGTAAACAGTATCCACCATATCCAAAGCTTGGATTATTATAATGTGTTCCAATTCTTGGATCTAGTCCAACACCTTCTATAATATCTTTTGAATTAAGACCATGTATTTGAGCATAAGAATCTAATTCATTAAAATAAGATACTCTCATAGCTAGATATGTATTTGAAAATAATTTTACAGCTTCTGCTTCAGTAGAATCTGTAAGTAAAATATCTATATTATCTTTTATAGCACCTTGAGCTAATAGATTTGCAAAAGTTTGCGCTCTTTCTGACTTCTCACCTACGATAATTCTACTTGGATGAAGATTATCATATAAAGCACTACCTTCTCTTAAAAATTCAGGAGAAAATATGATATTTGTAGTATTGCACCCCACTTGTTCTTTAGAACCGGGGGTATCGGCATTTAGTGCCAGAAACTTTTTTTTGATTTTTTCTGTGTATCCAACTGGTACTGTTGATTTTATGATGAT
>Ga0066623_1260150_pt1 | contig 10764 bp, 21 predicted proteins | sample SaaInl8_200m_RNA_FD_61419 | JGI IMG/M metagenome (GOLD analysis project Ga0066623, IMG submission 61419) | Marine microbial communities from expanding oxygen minimum zones in the Saanich Inlet - SI048_200m_RNA (Metagenome Metatranscriptome) | ecosystem: Environmental > Aquatic > Marine >...
CTTATGGGATGCAAGAAATGAGTCATTACAAAAAGAACTTATAAATTCAGGTGTCAATAAGACAAAATTTAAACTTTCTTTAAGTGAAAAGATAGTATTATATAGTAATAAAGGAGATTTATGGTAGAATTTGATAAAAAAGACTTCACTTATGGTGCTGAATTAGAATGGGGTGACATTGATAGACGGCTTGAAATTCCAGAACATTTAGGTTCTTGGGAACATTCTGAGACTGATATTATGAACCAAATTGAAATGGATAATATAGCTTGTGATCCTTTAGGCTTAGAACCTTATTGGGGTGGAGAGGTAAATACCAAACCGACTTTTACTAAAGAAGAACAAGTTGATAGAATCTTTGCTATTAAAGAGTTCTTTGAAAAGAATGGAAATACTCCAACTGTTTCTAGCCTTACTCATAATCATATTCATATGCGTATCCCTGGATTAAAGGATAATGTACCAGCTCTTAAAAGACTGACTCAATATATCGCTGATAATCAGCAAGACACAATTGATGCTACTTATGAGTTCATTGAACCAGCTGATTTGAAGGGAGCTAAAGGTGCTAAAATGTATCTTAAGTTTGATGGCGGTAGATTAATGCCAGAATACATGGTTCAAAATATACTAGATCATACCGAGGACTTTACTTCATTTATTCAAATGCAATGTGCTGGCAAAGACTGGAAATCAAGAGGTCGTCCGTTCAGATATGCAATTAATACTTATGCTTTAAAACATACTGGTACAGTTGAATTCAGATGTTTCCGTGGTTCATTTGACCGCTTCGAAATTGAGTCTCAATTCAGATTTGTTGAAGCATTTATGGATGCTGCATTAAATGATGGACCAAGTGTTAAAGAAATCCTTGAGAATGATGAATATAGATTTCCAGCAATGATCTGGGATAGAGCTAAATATGACTCATGGGCTGCAACTAAGTACCCTAAGGAACGAGGTAAAAAAGTAAGGGTTGAACTTGAAGTTGAGTAAAATCACCAGAGATCAATTCGTTGCTAATTTGGAAGGAGAAGAAAGTTTTGCTAAGACTTTCGTTTCCAAGGCTGATATGTCTAAGCTATGGGATAATTGTTTCGCCATTATGGATGGAGATAAGATTAAAGGCGCATATGCAATATCAGTTACTAAAACTACTCCTAAAATAGCAAACTTCCAACTCTTATATACCTTTGTTAATTATAAAAAGCAAGGTGTTGCCAGAGCATTATTAGATGCATCGGTAATCAAGGCTCAGGAAATGGGTGCGGAATACATGAGAATTTCATCGGAAATTAAAGCGATTAAGTTCTATGAAAAATGTGGTGTTAAGTTTATTGGTCGTCAAAAATCAGGTACTTTACTCACAATTGTTAAGCTAACATCTGATATAATTGGTGAATGTGAAATAGATATATCTGACGAAAGACTCAATAGATACCTTTATGGTAAATCTAAGGGAGTTCCGGTAGAGATATTCGAAGCATATAAAAAGAAGGATCAAGAAGAATGGTAAGAAAACTAAATATTGTAAATATAGGCGGTTCCAATGGTATTGGGAAGTCAACTAGGATGAATGTTTTGGTGAATTATATGGAAGAGAATTACGGTAAAACTGACTTCGAATATGATATAACTAAAGGTAAAGACCCTAAAATCATCCATAAAATTGTTGGATTTACTTCAAATGGTTATCTATTCATTGGAGGCAAAACTCAAAAAGGTGGATGGGTAGGCTGGGATAAAGCCGACTTTAGTTCTTGGGGCAAAAGAATAGCTCTTTATAAAGACATATACGATAATTATAGTGATATTCACACAATTGTAGTTGAAGGATATTTCAATAATCGTTCAGCTCAAGGGAGTCCTAAGGCTATTCGTGCTGGTGTATCCGAGAATGCTGTTAGTAAAAACTATGTATTCTTATATGATGACATTCAAGAATATATCGATAGAACAAATGGTAGAACTGGTAAAGATCGTGGGATCGAGTGGGCAGAAAAGTCTTCAGGTTGGAATGATAATGCAGTTTTCGAGCGGTTCTCTAAAGTATATTTAGAAGAAAATATTGGCGAAGACACTTGTACAGTATTAAATAAAGATGAGCCTAAGGATTATTTCGTAAAGGAATTCTTCGGTGAATCAGTTGAAGTTCAAGAATATAAGCAACCACCAGTGGCAGAAGATTGGTAAATTAAGCTTATTTTAATCAACTGTGTGTTATAATATGAGTAATAAAGGAGATATATGGATCCAATCGAATATATGAAGAAGCTCGTTTTTGATGCTCAAGAAGAAATCAAACGAGTTGATCAATTTAGGAATGTAAATAACCATCACAATGGCACAGCAATTAATGCTATTACTAGAAGATACACCAAAGAATTAAATGAGTTCATCCAGTTGGTAATGGAAGATTTAGAAACTATAGAAGGAAATGAATAATGCAAATAATCGAAGGTAGAAATATCAATCAAATGGTGCATAAGGTACTAACAGAAATTGAAACGAATGGACATAGAAGTTCATCAAGAAATGGGGATATCACCGCTTTATATGATGTGTCTCTTAAGTTTACTAATCCTCGTTCAAGACATCTAAACTTAGATGGCAGAACTAATAATATATTCGCCACTATTGCTGAAATATTTTGGGTGATGGCTGGTGAAGATAATATTGAAGATTTCCTAAGCTACTTTATTCCTAGAGCTCCTAATTATAGTGATGATGGAGGAAGAACTTGGTCTGCGGCATATGGAGAGAGAATGTATAGACACGACCAAATGCAAAATATAGTCGATATGTTTAAAGTTGATGGTAAAATGACTCGCAGAGCTACTTTGTCTATTTTCGACCCAGCTCAAGATACTATGTCATCTTATGCAGCTAAGGGAATTGAATCTCCTAAAGATATTCCATGTTTCGCTGGGGATACTAATGTACTTACGATGTCTGGTTATAAACAAATTAAAGATATCAAAAAAGATGATTTAGTGTTGACATATAATACTGAAACAGAAGTAATGGAACCAAAGAAAGTCGAATGGTCTGGTCAAACTAAAGTTGTAGATGAAATTTATGAACTTGAATTAAAATCAGGTGAAAAAATTAAAGTCACAGAAGACCATATTGTTTTCATTAAAAGAAAACAAAGTTCAGGCAGAGGCACTTTACCTTATATTGTTGAAGAAGTGAAAGTAAAAGATTTAAAAGAGGGCGATTATATTTTATCTAACCCTATACATCTTTCAGAAACTAAATTAGAATTCAAATATGATATGAGAAAGAACAAGAGTTTCGATAATCTAAATACATCTAGAGTGAATAATAAAATAGTCTCAATTAAAATTTTAAAAGAAACTTTACCAGTATATGATTTAACAATCGAAGATAATCATAATTTTGTTATCGATGGTGGTTGGATTGTTCATAACTGCAACCAGCATATTAGTTTCTTCGTAACACCCAATGACAAGCTAAATATGAAAGTTATCCAGAGATCTGGTGACATTATTTTCGGAACTGGTAATATTAACTTACCAGAATTTTCAGTTCTTCAAGAATTAATTCTTCAAGAATTACAGGAATTCTACCCAGAATTAACTCTTGGATATTACAATCATAGTGTTACTAATTTACACTTATATGATTTCACTGCTAGTCAGTCGGAGTCTATTTTGAATAGAAAGCAAGTTTTAACTCGCGATAATAATACTCCTTGTATCTTTCCAAAGAGTGTTGAAGCAAGTAAAGAGTTCTTTAAGGAATTAGTTGATAGTTTCTCTAATGTTATTTCAAATGAAACTATTGCAAACAACGATGTGTTCAAGAAAATTGATTCTATCTTCAATTTTTACAATGTCACTATGGAACAAAATATGTTATACGGGTATTCGTTAGCAATTGCGGGATATATTAACTATAAGCATAATAGAGATTCTGGTATTTCTGTGGAATTATTTGAAGATTTAGGTTACAGTGATGAGTTCATCGAAGCACTCAATAATAATCATTTCAATAAGGGTATAGTATGAAATCACTAGATCTTGATTGGATAAATGCAGAAGTGCAGGATCAAGGCTTCAGTATCACTAGAGGGTATTTAGATGCAAGAGATATCCAGGATGCTAAGGAATTCACGGATCACTTGACTGGGTTATATTCTAACAGAGGTCTCAATGAGAGACTTTTTTATAAGCGAGAAGAATCAGGGAATCGTCAAGGCGATGCTGTTATGGTATCAAGAAGAAAGCCATTTAGATTACCGAGCTTATGCACTGATTCAGGATTACTGGAAAACTACCATTTGATTCTAGGAAAACTTACTGGTAAGAAAGTTCCAGTTCAGAGTAGATCAATGATGAATATGCAAAAGTATTATGATACATCATTCGAAGTTTGTGAGCATTATGATGGTTTTTACTCTAAATTTCATCATGGTGAAGTCGATAAACATGGAGAGTGTCCTCTTATAATTGATGAGGGATTAATCCCTAGATATGTTCAAGTTGTTGTTCTAGAAAATGAGAATGATGGTAAGGGTGTTTATGTGAGAGCTCACGACTCAGGCAAACGAGTTGATGTTGAATTATTTCCAGGCGATATGTTAATATTCGATAATGTTAATATGCGTCATGGAGTTCCTGAATTGAAATATCCAAGAAGAATGTTAGGGTTCCGTAACTTTGATCATATGCCTTATCATTTTAAAAGATCAGTCGAAAATGATGAAGAAGGATTTACTCCATTATATGATGATGTTAATCCTGGATATATCAAGCCTATTTTCAATGATGAGTCTTTAGAGATACAAGTTCAAGAACTAAAAGAATGGAAGAGCGGTAAATCTGAAGAACAACTTAAGAAACCAGCAGCATTCTAATGTTTAAATTTGAAGATAAAACATTCACGGGACCACTAGCTGAGTTCCTGGAGAATTGTAAACCACATAGAGTGGAAGCAATTTACAATACAGATTATCGTTATATTAAAGAGATCATCTATGATACTGAAGCTGAAGAAAGGTACGGTAGATCAAGAGCTGGGTATGAGCAGTATGGTTTAGAAAATCCAGGCAGTATGAGTTTTAGCGGAGAAATCGATTTGAGAATTAGGACTGATATAGACGGAAATGTACTTGGTTGTATGACCGAAACTAAAAGAACTAATAATGATAATTTTACTCACATGGTTAAGCAATATGATGATGCTAAAGCGGAACTCATTAAATTGCTCGATGTTAAAGACATTGAAAACTTTAATTACTGGTTAGAAGAAGCAGCACCTTTCAGAGTTTCTACGAGAATGGGAGCTAATGAAACTATCTCAGCTATCGAAGATTTAGAACTAATATATGAAACCTATAACGAAGATGAAGATTTCAAAAAGTTCTTAGATAAAATTAAAGGATAAAATGACGACTAGAGATTTCGCATGTTGGTTAATGGTTCTCTCGTCCCTTTCGATTTATCGATTCAACAATTTTTTAAATATAAAAGTAAGGACTACAATGAAACCGACAAAACATATATCAATATTTGGAGCACCTGGAAGTGGTAAATCAACCACTTCTGCTGGCGTATTCTACGAAATGAAAAAGAAATCATATAAAGTTGAATTAGTGGATGAATATGCTAAGGAATTAACATATTCAAAGGATTTCTTAACATTATCAGACCAAGCAATGGTTTTTGCTAGACAACGACATAAAATGGAAAAGTTGGAGGGTCAAGTCGATTATACTGTTAATGATGCAAGTTTCTTACTTTCATCAATATTTAGTGAGTTCTCAAATTTAAACCATTTACCAAAGGCATCTTTTGATGCTTTAGTAATTGAAACATATAAGATGTATGATACTCTTAATATATTCTTAGAATCAGATGTTGAGTACCAAGATTATGGTCGAAATGAAACTAAAGAAGAAGCCTTAGTTGTGGGTGAGAAAATCAAGAAAGTTCTTACTGAAAATGGTATTCCTTATACTGAAATCGAAGTAGGTGAAAATACAGTTAAAGATATCCTAAAGCTTATTTAGGATATAATAATATAAATATAATAAAAAATAAGGAAGATATAATGAGCGAATTTAAAGAGTTCTTAAATGAAAAGGTTAAATGGGGCGATTACCCAACTGATGAGGCATATTTTGCAGAAGCGATAAGACAAGGTCTAACTGGCAATGAGAATATCAAAGTAGACAAGTTACCAAGTGATCCAGGTAAAATGCATCTTGTGACTGGAGTTTTTACGACTATATCGGAAGACGGCAAAAGAATTAACAACAAATTCAAAATCAATATAAATGATTTGAATTTTCAATATTAATAAAGAATTAAGCAAAGATATGCTATAATATATCATATCAAATAAGAAGGATAGAAATGAAAAAACAAATAAAGATAGGGATCACAGGAATTGCCGGAGCGGGCAAGGATTTCCTTGTCGACCACCTAACTAAAGACCTCGACTACACAAGAGTATCATTCAGTGATCAACTCAAGATACTGGCTAAGCTAATCTATCCATGGATGGAACAAGATTATCCCGCTACAGTTAAAGAAACTCCCCTAAATATCACATTACCGAATGGAGAATTCATATCCAAAACTCCAAGAGAAATATGGCTGAACCTTAACAAGCTCAGAGAAGTTGAAGATGGCATATTCGTTAGAATGCTCGTTGAAGAATTGAGTGGACTTAAGAACCGTGACATCGTTGTTAGTGATATCAGACCTCAGCTTGAATGGGACTTTTGTCTTGATAGAAAGTTCACTACCATTTACATCGAACCAGCTAAAATTATTTATGAGCCGAATGATTTTGATAAGCAAGTATTAACATATAAAGATCAAGCTGATTATGTGTTCGTCAATAACTTTGATGGATTAGATGAATGGAAAGAATTCATAAAGGAGATCACGAATGTTTAATCAAAAAGAAATCGATAAAAGAGTGTCGAAGATATTGAAAGGTGTTTTTGGATACAATGATGATCAAGCGAAGCGGTTCGTAAATGATCACGATATCAAAATGAAAGAAGTTATGCAAATTGCTCTCAATGAATATATTGCTAGGCAATCCGTGTTCTGTGATTAAGAAATTCATCCAACGATTTATTGTATCTGCAATATCCGATGAGATTTATGCAGATATCAAAAGAAATCAATATCATTAAAACTTGAAATGGTGACAGATATCGATAGTTATGCAGTAAACCACAAGTTCAAAAATATCAATGAATTTATGGATTTTTGTGAACGAATTGATAAATTGTATCCAGATATAATTGGCATTGTCACAATCGATATGCACATGCATTATAATTATAAAGGTAATGGTCTTTGTGTTGGAGAATATGTTCTTGGGCTTAGTTAATAGAAAATCTATTGATAAGTGGGAAGAAATCATTGATGCTAAATTACTATTAATTAAAAAGACACCTAAAACTAAAGGTATAGCAGACGAAACTAATATAAATAAATCAAATTACAAATAAGGAAATGAAATGAAATTCAGAGAACATTTGAACAAGAGTGAAAGTATTAATGAGGCAGTGAGCTTAGAGGTTACACTTGGTAAGGTATTGGATAAATATACATCTACTTATTTTGGTGATGAATATGAAGTATTTGGTGTGTTTTACAATTATGACCCAGCTGATATGCAAAGATTACTAGATGATATTGGGAGCTATAGAGGTCCAGATGAAAATGAAGAAGTCGCACAAACGAGTGGTGGTGAATTTGATGAGTGGCCAGATGTTACTTGGGGTGAAATCAAAAACATCACTATAAAAGAGTATAAGTCATATGTAAAAAAGACAGATGGTAAATATCCACCAGAGAAAATAGCTGCTATTAAAAAAGCTATACAAAGTGTTATATAAAACTGACTTTGTGCTTGCACAAATCTGGTCTTCTACCCTTTATTGGAAAGGAAGTTGGCGAAGAGCTACAAGGCAGAACTACTAAAAGAGCTGACAAAGCATATATGGTACAAAGTAATGTTGAGCCAGTATCCATTTTAGTTATGGACAAATGGATAGATATAGTATAGTGCTTTCACATATAAATAATTAAAAATAAAGGAATGTACAATGAAAACATTTAAAGAATTCGTAACTGAAGCGGAGCAATCTCCATTACAAAAAGAGTATCAAGCATACTTCAATAAAGCACTTAAAGATGCAGGGGTTAGTTCGCCAGCTGAGTTAGATAAAGAAGCAATGAAGAAATTCTTTGACGGTATTAGTGCTGGATGGAAGAAAGGTGAGGGAGAAAAATAATGAAAACATTTAGAGAATTTATTAATGAAAACCAAATTATTTTTACTGAAGATGACTTATCAGGATTAGTTTTTAAGGTTACAAACCTAGAGATAACAGATGAAAGAAAAGGTAAAACTGTTAAAAGTGTAAGTAATAAGCATTTTAGTATTACAAGTACATTAGATTATAATAAACTAATAGCTGATAGATGGAAAACAAAAGTAAGAGTTACTGGTAAATCATTCTCTGCAAAATCTTTAGTTAGTATTGATGAGCCAGAAAAGATGAAAAGTAAGATTGAAGCTCACCAATTTGATATGCATGTTGGACATGAACAAGGTGACTCAAAAGGTTCTTGGCATGCTAAGTTTAAATTGGAATACGTAGAAACAAAATAATTCTTAATTAGAGGTATAGTATATGTGTGTAATTATGGCCAAGAAGGCTAAACTAAAGAACTCTAAAAAAGAAAATTGGTTTTTATATAAGATAAGAGATAGAAATTATAATCCTAAATATGAACTCGATGTAAAGAGTAATAAAGGAACTGAAACTCTTCTACTAACTGACCACATTAACAAATGGTCAGAGGGAGTAAACTCTAAAGGATTAATGATTGTATCTGCAGCTTTAGATAATCATTCAGATTTAGATGATAATGGTTCGGGATCTTCTGGTAATTCTGCTGCTGCTGGTCAAATAGAAAAAACCAAAGCTCTAAGAGCAGCCATTGCATCAAACTCGGTGGATGTCGCAGTTCAAATATTGACAGATGAAAGATTTATTGGGTCTACGTTTATTTCGGATGGCACTAAATTGGTCATTCTTGAAATATATGTCAATGATGATGCTTATCAAAGAGAAATCGATAAACTCGATAAAAAAGAACTTGAAGCGATGAAAAACGTCGACCAAGTATATAAAATTATGGAAGGTATCACTGATGCTGATTATGATATTTCATCAAAAGAAATCAAAAAAGATACATTAGTGGTTAGAACAAATCATGGTAAACTATTGCCGGATGCAGGATATCAAGAAGATGATAATGACAAGGCTGGGTTCAATTCTAGCACAAAGAGATATTCTCACTCTTATAAAGCTATTGAAAAACTTGGTGATGATGCTCATCCGTTCGAAGTATTGACAACTCTGAAGAACCTAAAAGGACTTGAGAAAAATCCTCAGCATAATCCTATTAGAGTAAAAGATGGTGTCACTAAAGAGACTCCGTACTACAGCTCAACAATAGTTATGCTAACTCCATCAGGAACTATGTTTGCAATTCCATTGGATTCAGAAGTAGATCACAAGAGCCGTCTGGTCCTTAAAAAAGATAGAAAGGTAGACTTTGTTCTGCTACCAAAAAACTTACCTCTATTTGAAAGTTTCAGAAGTATGTTAATGCAGCAAAAATATATCGGTTTATAGTATTATTTAAGCCGGTATTAATCCTTTATATGCTATAATATAAGTAATAAAGGAGTTAGTTATGAAAAGATTATTCTACGAAGACTTAGAAATAGGTCAAAAAGTTAGAGTTCAAAAATATTATGGTCGTCTGACGAATAACTTTTACTCTGGTGAAATTACTAATATGGATGGCCAAAACATTGTTGTTCATGTTGATAGCAGACAATACAATGAAATGGAAGTTGATGGTGAAATGATCAGGATCAGAGAATATGAAGCTTGTAATCCATTAGCTGCAAATGTAGAAGTGTGTAAAATATAAATACAATAAAAATAAGGAACAGATTATGGATTTCAAATCATACCTAAATGAAGGCAAAATAACACTAGTCATTAATGCTGAAAAACTTCTTAAAGACGGTTTTAAGAAAAGCGGAGATACTTACTCAAATGGGAGTGCCACATTTATTGGAAAGGAAGTTGGTGAAGAGTTAAAAGGCAGAACTACTAAAAGAGATGACAAAGCATATATGGTACAAAGTAATGTTGAGCCAGTATCTATTTTAGTTATGGACAAATGGGTGGATATTGTATAATGAGCGAATTTAGAGAATTTCTAGCAGAAAAGAAAGATATTTCAAAAGAGGTTATCAAACTTCTAAAGACTGCAAAAGATGGTGTGATGACTATTAATGATAAAGGTATTATGGTAAATTTCACTGATTACGATGATGGTGTATTCGTTGGAATGGACCAATTCGACGAAGATGTTGAAGAAGATAGCCTAAAAGGTTATGAGCTGGACGAATAACGTGGATTTTAAATCATACTTAAATGAAGCTGACAGCCCAGAAGTAGCGGTATCAGAAGCACTTTCGAATGTAACCGGAGCTCTTATTAAAGTTAAGCAAGAAGCTGGAAAGCTGAAAGACGGTAAAAGACTTAAGAAAATAATTGATGATTTAATGTCAGCAATTGACGAAGAGTCTCAATCTGTTGCTCAAGGCGAATATAGTTAAACAACAATTAAGCTGGAAGAGGGTATAATAACTCTATATAAGAATAAAGGAAAGATATGCAGA
>Ga0066623_1017957_pt1 | contig 10488 bp, 20 predicted proteins | sample SaaInl8_200m_RNA_FD_61419 | JGI IMG/M metagenome (GOLD analysis project Ga0066623, IMG submission 61419) | Marine microbial communities from expanding oxygen minimum zones in the Saanich Inlet - SI048_200m_RNA (Metagenome Metatranscriptome) | ecosystem: Environmental > Aquatic > Marine >...
AAAAAAACCGGCAGAAGTCAGAATGGGAAAAGGTAAAGGCGCAGTTGATGCCTGGGTGGCCAGAGTAAAGCCAGGTAAAATTCTTTATGAAATGGAAGGTATCCCGCGGGAAGTGGCTAAAGAAGCTCTGAGACTGGCCGCCAGAAAACTTTCTGTTAAAACCCGGTTTGTGGAAAGGAGTAAATAAGATGAAAGCCAGTGAAATAAGGGAAATGAGTGCAGAGCAAATGAAGGAAAAGCTTATTGAACTGAAAAAAAAAATTTTTACACTTCGTTTCCAGCATCAAAGCGAACAACTTAGCAATACTGCCGGGCTTTCAGCGGTGAGAAAGGATATTGCAAGAATATATACCATATCTGGAGAAATGAATATCAACATAAGCTAATTTGCGAAGATACTATTATGAAAACCATTAAAAGAAATAAACAGGAGCTGATTGGTCTTATTGTATCTGATAAAATGGATAAATCGGTTGTTGTACGGGTTGAGAGATTTGTTTTGCATTCGGTCTATAAAAAGTTCGTGAGACGCTATAAAAAATATCACGCACATGATGAAACTAATGAATGCCGAATGGGTGATATAGTCAGAATCATTGAAACAAGACCCTTAAGCAAACTAAAACATTTCAGGGTCGCGGAAATTATAAAACAAAGTATATGATCTGGGAGTTGAGAAATGATTCAGAGTGAAACTAGATTAACTGTAGCAGATAACTCAGGCGCAAAAGAACTGTACTGCATTAAAGTGCTTGGGGGTTCAAAAAGACGTTATGCTACCATCGGTGATATTATTATTTGTTCTGTAAAAGTGGCTATCCCGAATGCCAAAGTAAAAAAAGGAGATGTTGTTCGGGCAGTGATTGTCAGAACCAAAAAAGAAACATCCAGGCCTGATGGGTCACTGATTCGATTTGATGACAACTCTGCTGTCATTTTGGCTAAATCCAATGAACCGGTGGGCACCCGTATATTCGGACCGGTGGCAAGAGAACTCAGAGCGAAAAGATTTATGAAGATTGTTTCTCTTGCACCGGATGTACTTTAATGGCCAATTGATGGAGAAAATGCCAATGGATACAAAGAGAATCAGAATTAAAAAAGATGATAAGGTTAAGGTGCTGACTGGGAAAGATAAAGGTAAAATCGGCAAAGTATTGAAAATTGATAAAAAGACTAATCGCGTACTTGTAGAAAACATCAATATAGTTAAAAAACACCAAAAACCTACTCAGAAAGCCCCACAGGGGGGGATTATAGACAAATCCATGCCCATAGCTGTTTCCAACCTTATGATAATGTGCAATTCCTGTGTTAAGCCTACAAAAATCGGAATAAAACAACTGGAAGATGGAAAGCGGGTAAGAATCTGCAAAAAATGTAATCAACAAATTGATGCATAAAAGGCAAAAGTGGCAAAACAAGGGATGACGGAGATAATAAATGTCGAATCTTAAGGAAAAATATAGCGAAGATATTGTTCCCAAGCTCAAAGAAACCTTTAACTATAAAAATATATTTGAAGTACCGCGGCTTGAGAAAATAGTATTGAATATGGGGCTGGGGGAGGCTGTCAGAAATCCTAAAATTATTGAATCAGCCGAAAGTGAACTTGCATTGATTGCTGGTCAGGGACCTGTCGTAACCAGAGCAAAAAAACCCATTGCAAACTTTAAAATCCGGGCAGGTCAGGCCATTGGATGTATGGTAACCCTGCGCCGCGACAAAATGTTTGATTTTTTTACAAGGCTTGTGAACATCGCTCTACCCCGTGTAAGGGATTTTAAGGGTGTCTCCGGAAAAGCTTTTGATGGTCGGGGAAATTTTAGCCTTGGTATTAATGAGCACATTATATTCCCTGAAATCAACTATGACAAAACCGATAGTATTAAGGGATTGAATATAACAGTAGTTACAACGGCCAAAACGGATGAAGAAGGCAAAGTATTACTAAAAGAGTTGGGTATGCCTTTTAAAAAATAGAAATTAAGGAGTGCCTGGGCGCAATGAGAAAAACCATTGTTTTAGTTTGGCACTAAGGAGGAAGGGTTGGCAAAAAAAGCTTTAATAGTAAAAGCAAAGAGAAAACCCAAGTTTGCTTCCCGAGCTTATAATAGATGCCCCTTATGCGGCAGACCAAGAGGATTTATAAGAAAGGCCGGGATTTGTAGAATTTGTTTCAGAACGCTTGCTTCAGAAGGCAAACTACCGGGGGTTACAAAATCAAGCTGGTGATGAATAAGAAAATGAACTTTATCAGCGTATTGAAGGAGATTTTAGATGGCAATGAGTGATCCTATTGCAGACATGCTGACAAGGATTAGAAATGGTGGAAAGGCAGGGTTTGACAAGGTGGATATCCCCGGATCGAAAATTAAGCTGGAGCTTATCCGGGTCTTAAAAGAACAGGGCTATATTAAGGATTTCAAATATCTTGAAGATGAGCATAAAAGAATAATCCGCATATATTTAAAATATGTATCGGAAGGAAAACATGCAATCTTTGGTATTCAAAGGGTAAGTAAGCCTTCCCGAAAGGTATATAGCAAAGCAAAGCAAATCAAGCAGGTACTTAACGGTCTTGGAGTATCCGTTATTTCGACATCTAAAGGAGTGATGACGGATAAACAGGCAAGAGAAGCGAATGTTGGCGGAGAGATTCTTTTTAACATCTGGTAATTCAGGAGAAAATTATGTCTAGAATAGGAAAAAAGCCCATTCACTTGCCTGGAAAAGTAGAATTATCTCTTCAGGGAAACAATATTGTTGTTAAAGGACCTAAGGGCAATCTTGAAAGGCAGTTGCATCCGGCTATTGAGCTTGAGATTAAAGATAATATCATCAATGTTAAAACTGATACCGACAATCGGAAAAATGTAGCATTACAGGGATTATTCCGGACACTGATTAATAATATGATAGTCGGCGTTAAAGATGGCTTTGAGAAAAAACTGCTGCTTGTGGGAATAGGTTATAGGGCAGAAGCTAAAGGCAGTGATCTTATACTTAATGTCGGTTATTCCAACCCTATAAGCTTTAAAATTCCTCCAGGGATATCTGTTGATGTTCAAAACAATACACAGGTGACCCTTAGCGGTATTAATAAGGAAATTCTCGGTCAGGTTGCTGCAAAAATAAGAGATATAAGACCGCCTGAGCCTTATAAAGGCAAGGGAATCATGTATGCGGATGAAAGAATTATCCGAAAAGCTGGCAAGACCGCAGGGAAAAAATAGTGTCCGACCGAAAATTAGGATTTTTTGTCAAGATCAAGGAAAATCACAATTTTAACCACAAGCATACATGAGTATTCGCAAGGATTAAAATTTTGAGTTGACGTAGAAATTGGGGGTTAAGATATGGGAAAAACATCGCAAAGGCTTTTAGCAAGGCTTAAAAGAAAACAAAGAATCAGAAAAACAATCAAAGGCAGTCAGGAACGTCCAAGATTAAGTGTGTTCAGAAGTTCCAAAAACATCTACGCCCAGATTATTGATGATAAGAGTGCGTGTACACTTGTGTCCGCATCTACACTTGATAAGGAATTCAAAGAACAGGTCGTTCAGGGCAAGAAAGTTCATATTGCAAAGGCAGTTGGTATTCTCACGGGCAAAAGAGCGCTTGACAGAGGAATTACAAAGGTGGTTTTTGACAGGAATGGATTTTTATATCATGGGCGCATAAAAGCGCTTTCTGATGGAGCCCGTGAAGCCGGATTACATTTTTAAATTTTGGAGGAAACACTTTTGGCAAGACAGCAGATAGAAGAAACCGGATTAATAGATAAAGTCGTAAAAATCAACCGGGTTGCAAAAGTTGTAAAAGGTGGAAGAAATTTCAGCTTCAGTGCACTGGTGGTTGTCGGAGATGGCGAAGGAAGTGTGGGATATGGCCTTGGGAAGGCAACCGAAGTACCGGAGGCTATTAAGAAAGGCCTTGAAAAAGCCAAAAGAAATATGGTCAAAGTTTCATTATTAAACGGAACCGTTCCTTTTAAAGTTATTGGTAAGGCAGGAGCAGGCCAGGTATTATTAAAACCTGCCTCTCCCGGAACAGGCTTGATTGCAGGCAGCGGTATCCGTGCAGTACTTGAAGCTGTAGGCGTTACTGATATTCTGACCAAGTGTATAGGAAGTAACAACAGCCAGAATATTGTAAGAGCGACAATGGCAGGCCTTCTTTCCCTTGAAACAAAGGAAGAAGTGGCAAAACGCCGTGGTATAAGAGTTGAGGAATTATAAGAAGAGTTATAAGGGAAGGAAGTGTTAACATGGCGAATACATTAAAAATTACCCAAATCAAAAGCACTATTCGAAGACCGGGTAAACATGGCCGAATCATTCGTTCTCTGGGATTAAGGAGAATGCATCAAACTGTAGAACATAAAGTGGATCCGGTTATTTGGGGACAGATCAAAAAGGTTTCTCATCTTTTGAAAGTAGAGGAGGTATAACAATGCAGCTTCATGACTTAGCACCTGCCCCGGGTTCCCGTAAAAAAAGAAAAAGAGTAGGCAGAGGCCCTGGATCCGGAATGGGCAAGACATCAACCAGAGGACATAAAGGCTTGAAAGCCAGAGCAGGCGGAAGTGTACGCCCCGGTTTTGAGGGAGGCCAGATGCCGCTTTACAGACGTCTTCCTAAAAGGGGTTTTAAAAATCCTTTTAAAAGTGTTCATGCGATTTTAAATATTAAGGATATTGATGCTTTTGATGAAGGCACAGTAATTGATGCGGAAACTTTAAGAAAAGCCGGTAAGGTTAAGGGAAAGTTTGATCAGATCAAAGTGCTGGGAAAAGGAAAACTAACAAAGAAATTTGTATTCAAAGATATCCTTATTTCCGAATCAGCCAGGCAGCAGATTGAGGCGCTGGGCGGTAGCATAAGCTGATATCCCTGATATTAAGATTAAATATTAAGATTGTTTGTGAAGGAAGAAAATGATCCAAAATGCCTATCAAAATATGTTGAAACTACCGGAACTCAAAAAAAAGATTTTGATTACGCTCTTTCTGCTTTTTGTGTACCGTATCGGTGTTTATGTTCCAACACCGGGAATTGACGGGGTTGCACTTAAATCCTTTTTTGATAGCGTAGAAGGGACCTTGTTTTCCATGTTTAACATGTTTTCAGGCGGAGCTTTGCAGAATCTTTCCATTTTTGCCCTTGGGATCATGCCGTATATCAGTGCATCCATTATAATGGAGCTGATGACAGTAGTGGTTCCGCATCTCGAACAATTGAAAAAAGAAGGTGAGGCTGGTAGAAAAAAGAAAACACAGTACGTCAGATATGGTACGATTATCCTGAGTATTATTCAGGGATTCGGAATAAGTGTAGGCCTTGAAACCATGACTTCACCTACTGGGATTCCCATTGTACCCCTTCCTGGGTGGGGTTTCAGACTAATGGCCATTATTACACTTACAGCAGGTACAGCTTTTCTGATGTGGCTCGGAGAACAGATCACTGAAAGAGGCATAGGCAATGGAATCTCTCTGATTATTTTTGCCGGAATTATAGCCGGAATACCTGGGGCGGTAACAAATACATTTCGTTTGATGACAACAGGTGAAATGGGAATTTTCACCTTAATAGTTTTGCTTTCTTTCATGCTTGTGGTCATTGCTGCTATTATCTTTATGGAACAGGCGCAACGGCGTATTCCTGTCCATTATGCCAAGAGGGTGGTGGGAAGAAAAATGTATGGAGGGCAGACTTCTCATCTTCCTTTGAAGATAAACGTATCCGGCGTTATTCCACCTATATTTGCATCTTCAATTATAATGTTTCCAACTACCATAGCCCAGTTTATTAATATTCCTGTGGTACAGGATGTGGCCTCCTTATTCAGTCCTGGTACCCCCTGGTATTACATGCTTTTTGTCGGCTTTATAATTTTCTTTTGTTTTTTCTATACGGCTATCCAGTTCAATCCTGACAATGTAGCTGACAATATGAAAAAAAATGGCGGCTATATACCCGGAATCAGACCCGGAAAAAAAACATCCGAATATATTGATAAGGTACTTACGCGACTTACTGTTGGTGGAGCACTTTATTTATCCGTTGTATGCGTTATACCAACAGTGTTGATGAGTAAATTCAATGTACCGTTTTATTTTGGCGGAACAGCGCTTCTGATTGCTGTCGGTGTATCCCTTGATACTATTGCCCAGATAGAGTCTCATATGATTAGTAGTAATTATCAGGGCTTTTTAGGCGGACGGTCAGGAGGAGGTAAAATTAGGGGAAGATACTAGCAAAAGACTGGAAACCGGACACAGTAAACCAAACATTGAAAACCGTAAACTGCTAATATTAGCGGTTAAATATAAATTGAGAAAATATGAGATAGGAGATTAATGCATTTATGGCAAAAGAAGAACCCATCAAAGTTGACGGGAAAGTACTTGAAACACTACCCAATGCCATGTTCAAAGTGGAGCTTGAGAATAAACACGTATTATTGGCACATATTTCAGGCAAAATGAGGATGCATTTTATCAAAATTTTACCAGGTGATAAGGTAATTGTGGAATTGTCACCTTATGATCTGAGTCGTGGAAGAATTACCTACCGGTATAAATAGTGCCCGAACGAAAAAGGCCTTTTTTGCCAATTTCTACGTCAATTCAAAATTTTAATCCTTGCGAATACTCAATGTATGCCTGCGGTTAAAATTTTGACTTTCCCAAATATTGATTCTGATCTTGACAAAAAATTCTCATTTTCGTTCAGGCACTAAATAAACAATAGTTAGGAGTAAATAGATGAAAGTAAGAGCATCCGTAAAACAGATATGCAGAGACTGCAAGGTCATTAAACGACGTGGCGTCCTTAGAGTTATTTGTATTAATAAAAATCATAAACAGCGGCAGGGATAGGGGGAATTAAATTTGGCACGTATTGCAGGAGTAGACTTACCAAATAATAAGCATGCTTGGATTGCCTTAACCTATATCTATGGAATAGGCAGAAAAAGAGCAAAGCTGATTCTTCAACGAACGGATATAGATCCGACTATAAAAGCCCATGATCTTACAGAAGGGCAGATTAACAGTATCAGAAAAGTCATAGATGCAGAATACAAGGTTGAAGGCGAACTCAGAAGTGAGATTTCCATGAGTATTAAAAGGCTCATGGATCTTGGATGTTACCGAGGCTTGCGCCATCGTAAAGGCCTTCCCTGCAGAGGGCAGAATACAAAAACAAATGCCCGAACCCGAAAAGGCCCAAGACGGACGGCTGTTAAAAAGAAAAAGTAGGATAAGCAAAAAGGTACTAAAATTATGGCAAAAAAGTCAAAGAAAGTCGTAGTCAAAAAACGGGTGAGAAAAAATATTTCTTCTGGAGTTGTGCACATCCAATCTACTTTCAACAATACAATAGTAACTATTTCCGATGAGAATGGAAATACTATTGCATGGTCCAGTGCAGGGGTACAGAAATTCAAAGGTTCCAGAAAAAGTACACCTTTTGCAGCAAAACTGGTTGCTGAAGATGCAGGGCAAAAGGCTATGGAACAGGGACTTAAAAATGTCAGTATATTTATTAAAGGTCCTGGACCCGGACGGGAATCCGCATTAAGGGCATTGCACGCTCTCGGCTTCAATATATCCATGATCAAGGATGTTACAACGATCCCCCACAACGGTTGCCGACCCCCCAAAAGAAGAAGGGTATAGGAAAAGAGTATAAAAATACCAGCGTTATAGACTTCCACATAAATAATTTCACGGCGTCATCAGTCGGAGATATACTACAGTATTATCTCCTCCTTCTATCCTTGTGAAATTAATTATCTGAAAATCTATAGAAAAGGAGAAGAATATTGTCACGATATAGAGGTTCTGTTTGCCGGCAATGCAGACGCGAAAATTTAAAACTTTTTTTGAAAGGCGATCGCTGTTTTTCAGACAAATGCAGTTTTGACAGAAGAGGATATCCACCTGGCCAACATGGACAGAGGAGAGGAAAAATATCGGGTTATGGCATCCAGCTAAGAGAAAAGCAGAAAGTCAGAAGGCTTTATGGACTGTCTGAAAAACAATTCAGGCTGACTTTTGAAAAAGCGGATCGCAAAAAAGGAATTACCGGTTTCAACCTTTTAAATTTATTAGAAATCCGTTTGGATAATACAGTTTTCAGAATGGGATTTGTCAACTCAAGAAATCAGGGACGGCACTTTGTCAGACACAACCATTTCACTGTGAACGGGAAAAAAGTAAATATACCTTCTTATCAGGTAAGAAAAGGGGATGTGGTAGAAGTCCGGGAAAAAAGTCGCTCTATCCAGGCTATAGTTGATTCATTAGATGCGATTGTCAGACGCGGAATTCCTCAATGGCTTGAAATAGATAAAGACAGCTATAAAGGTGAAGTTATGGGAATCCCGGCGCGTGAAGATATTACGCTCCCCATTCAGGAACAGTTGATTGTTGAATTTTATTCCAAATAGAATCAGGAGACATAAATGCCATCTGAAAAATTTGCATATGTGAACTGGCGAGAGATGATCAAGCCGGAAACACTTGAGGTAACTACAACTTCAACATATGGTAAATTTGTATGCGAGCCTCTTGAGAAGGGTTATGGAATCACTATTGGTAACTCATTTCGACGGATTATACTATCATCCATTTATGGAGCTGCTATTGTATCAATCAAGATAGATGATGCCCTTCATGAATACAGTGTGATCCCCGATGTTCGGGAAGATGTCTCAGAGATAATATTAAACCTTAAAGAATTAAAGCTGAAAGTTACTGACCCGGAAGTTCGGGAATTAACCCTAAATTCCAGTGGGCAGTGTGAAGTAACCGGAGCTGATATTGTCAGTCCTGACGGCAGAGTGCAAATCCTTAATGCTGAGCAGCACATTGCCACACTTTCCGAAAAAGCTGTGCTCAATATGACAATGACGGTTAAAATGGGAAAAGGATATAATCTTGCATCTGAAAATAAGGACGAGGATGCTCCTATCGGAACTATTGACATTGACAGTGTGTTTTCACCCATAAAACGAGTGAAATATGTTGTCGGAACATCCAGAATCGGACATACAACGGATTATGACAAATTAACCCTGGAAATCTGGACAGATGGAAGCATAACTCCGGAAAGTTCGGTTGCATATGCAGCTAAAATTCTTAAAGAGCAGATGAATCCCTTCATAAACTTTGATGAGGACAAGGAGCCTCTGAGTACGGAAGATAAAGGGGAGGAATTTGCCAAAGGAATTAATGAAAATGTATATCGGTCCGTTAATGAGCTTGAACTATCTGTCCGAAGTGCCAATTGCCTGAAGAATGCCAATATTCATACCATTTACCAGTTGGTTAGTAAGACAGACAGTGAAATGCTTAAGACAAAGAATTTTGGAAGGAAATCCCTTAACGAAATTAAAGAAGTTCTTACAACCATGGATCTTTCACTTGGAATGAATCTTGACGGTGTAGAGCCGCCATCGGAAGACGGAATGAATGAAGAGGGAGACAGCACAGAATGAAACATAGAAAAAACGTATTAAAACTTAACAGAACATCCAGTCATCGAAAAGCCATGTTCAGAAATATGGTAACCTCACTGTTTAAATATAATAAAATCAAAACGACCGAAGCCAAAGCAAAAGGACTGAGAACAATTGCGGATAAAATGGTTACCCTTGCCAAACGGGGTGACTTACACGCCAGAAGACAAGCCCTTTCCTTTATGCGTGAGAAAGGTGTGGTTCATGAGCTTTTCAATGATGTTTCTTCAAAATTCAATTCAAGACAGGGTGGCTATACCAGGATTGTCAAACTTGGTCCCAGAAAAGGCGATGCCGCACCTGTGGTTATGATTGAGTTGGTTACGGACTATAATTGAATTTCGGTTCTGGATATATATTTTTTGCGATATTATAACCGCTCGTAATATCGCTCATAACCACAGGTGATACACCTGTGATAAATGTGCGATCAAATAAGGATTTGCTTGCCGAAGCCTTGATAGTTTTGAAAAGGGTTTTAAGAAGCCCATCTCCGTAAACAAGTGATTCGTAAACACCTTTGTCTTTTTGCCTTCCCATCATAACCTCGTTTGCAAAATTATCATACTCGTCTATAACGACGATATATTGGATACAGAGTCATTCGAACGGCAGAAATTAAGATATCTGATTGACATCAGTGCATCATCAGGATTTATTTTAATTTCGGGAAGTGAATAATCACGATAATAAAGTTTGAATCCGTCAATGCAGGCATTTATGTGATTCTGTACTGCCGACAGAATCAACATAGGAAAAATTCCATTCCAAAATAAAATACTTATTGTGCACTTCTGTAGGATTGCTGCCTATAAGAAGATCGCCGAAAACTTCCTCAAATCTGTCTGCAAGTGCTAGATCATAATAATTTGGTATCCTAATTCATAAACCGTGGAGCAGCAAACGACAGGTGGCAAACAATCACTATCTGTTTCTGGTAAGCAATAATATTTGAAT
>Ga0066623_1015120_pt1 | contig 9636 bp, 9 predicted proteins | sample SaaInl8_200m_RNA_FD_61419 | JGI IMG/M metagenome (GOLD analysis project Ga0066623, IMG submission 61419) | Marine microbial communities from expanding oxygen minimum zones in the Saanich Inlet - SI048_200m_RNA (Metagenome Metatranscriptome) | ecosystem: Environmental > Aquatic > Marine >...
AAAAAAAATTACATTATGGAGCAAGCAAATAAACCAAGCGAATGTCTCCCCCACTTCCCCCGGCAGCAAGAATTTCTTCGCGATTATTTAACATCAGGCTGGCTGAAATTTATATGTCTCCGGACTTTGGGTCCGACAGGTCGGAATAAACTTGAAATTCCGATTTACCGGGAGCCGGATTGACTGTTAAAATTTAATATTTATCGAATTTGATGAGTTTATGCTTAGTAACTCAGGCGCTTATCCTTATGTAATTTGGCAGATTTTTTGCCGTGGGGAATTTAGCCCCGTAATTTTTGCTTCTGTCTGGTATTATTTGAAATCCGCGCATTAAAAAAGGGATCAAAAAAATGGAATGTTCTGAACTGAAAAACAACCGTCTTGATTCTGAACTGGCAAATGATGTGGCAAAATTCGGCGCCAGGGATATGGAAGCATGCATGCAGTGCGGAAACTGTTCTGCTGCCTGTCCGTTATCAACCGGCGCCGATACGTTTCCCCGAAGAATATACCGCTATCTTCAGCTCGGACTGAAAGATAAACTGCTTGAATCTCCGGAGCCCTGGTTATGTTACTATTGTGGTGAATGTAATATTGATTGCCCCAGAGGAGCAGAACCTGCCGAAACTATGATGGCAGCGCGTCGCTGGCTGACAACTCAGTACGACAGGACCGGTCTTGCAAAACGTTTCTACCTTTCGGAAATTTGGGAAGCAGGCGCTCTGCTCGTTCTTGCCCTCGGAATTATTCTGCTTTTTCTGTTTGGTCATGGACCGATAATTACGGATCATGTTTCTGTTAACACCTTTGCTCCCGTGTTGTGGGTTGAAATTGGTGATTTAGCAATGGCTCTGGTTCTGTCAACATTTCTCATGGCCAATGCATTCAGAATGTTTCGCTATATTATGGGGAATACAAAAGTCCCCCTCAGACTCTACATAACTGAAGCAAAAGCTTTTGTTATCCATTTTTTAACACAAAAACGCTGGCAGACATGTGCTGAAGACAAAAGCCGCTGGATTAAACATTTTATTCTGGTTACCGGGTATCTGACAATGATGTCTCTGGTAATTGTCTTTCTACGCTGGTTTCAGGTTGACGACAATAGTTGGCATTTTTCAAGTATTTTTGGTTATTATGCCACAGGTACGATTATGTTTGTTACCGGAGAAATGTTTTACAGCAGATATAAAAAAAAGAAGGAAGCTATTCATCGGTATTCCCACACAACTGACTGGCTTTTTTTAACACTTCTCTTTTTGACATCGCTTACCGGAATAGTGATGCATTTCTTCCGCCTTGCAGACTGGGCCATAGCAACATATTTAATGTATGTGATTCACCTGGCAATCGCGGTTCCCATGCTTGTTATAGAAGTGCCTTTCGGAAAATGGTCTCATCTTTTTTACAGGCCCCTTGCCATCTTTTTAACAACGTTGAAAGAAAAAGCTGCAAAAGAATCTGAAGTTGACTTTGATACCGTAATAAAAGATGCGGGCGAAAATTTTATGAGCTGTATGCAATGTGGTACCTGCTCAGGTGTTTGCCCGTGGAACCTGATAGATTATTACAGCCCCCGCGGGATACTTCGGAACATCTCTCTTGAAACCTGTACACAGGCCACGGTGGATATTGCTATATGGGATTGTGCCACCTGCGGAAACTGTGTTGAGCACTGTCCCCGCGGAATCGAAATAATTGATCTTGTAAAATCAGTACGAAATCAGAATGTAACCGCAGAAAAACTCCCCAAATATTTCAAAACCCCTCTTAAAAGTCTGGAAGAAAATCAAAATCCCTGGAATGGCAATCCTGGCAAGCGTCCTGAATGGGCAAAAGATATTGATATACCCGCGTTCAGCTCTGACAATGAATATTGTCTGTTCACCTGCTGCACAACTGCTTATGACACCAGTCCTTCAAAAAGCTGTGAAAAAGCCGGCAAAGCTCTGCCAAAATTACTAAGGCATGCCGCTGTTTCCTTTGGAACATTGGGTGACAAAGAAAGCTGTTGCGGGGATCCGGCAGCTTCAACAGGAGCAAAGGAAATATTTTCAAATCTTGAAAGAAAAAATACAGATCTGTTTTTAAATGCAGGGGTTAAAAAAATATTAACATCCTCACCGCATTGTTTGAATGCATTTAAAAATGATTATGCTGAATTGAAAAATTCTGCAGATAGCGAACATTATGTTGAACTTCTCGACAGGCTTATAGCAAAAGGGCATCTCAAGCCGATGCAAAATGTTGCTCTGAAAGCAACCTACCATGATCCGTGTTATCTTGGACGGCATAATGGTATTTACGATGCCCCAAGAAGAATACTTGCGAGTATTCCCGGACTAACACTTGTTGAAATGGATAGTAACAGGGAGAGAAGTCTCTGTTGTGGCGGCGGAGGCGGGGGGCCATGGAAAGAGTATAATGGTGACCGGAGTTTTGGAGTACTGCGCGTACAGGAGGCTGTTGACACCGGAGCTGATGTAATTGCCACAGCTTGTCCGTATTGTATCCGTATGCTGAATGACGCGGTAACTGAACTGAGTGTTCAGAATAAAATTAAGGTTCAGGATATTACTGAACTGCTTATACAATCAATTGATTTTTCTGATCAAACCGGAAAAACCGATACCAAATAATACAAGCCTTGAGCAGGAGGACTGTCATGTCTGATAGAATCGGATTTTATATATGCCACTGCGGTATTAATATCGCCTACCGGGTTAGGGTAAAGGAGGTTGCAGAGTATGTAGCCACGCTTCCCGGCGTAGTTGTGGCGAGGGATTATCTGTTTATGTGTTCTGATCCAGGTCAGGAACTCATTGAAAATGATATAAAACAGAATAATCTGACCAGGGTGGTTGTTGCTTCATGTTCCCCGCGGATGCATGAAAACACATTCAGATCTGCCTGTCAGCGGGCCGGTCTTAATCCTTACCATGCATTTCATATGGTCTGTGTCAGAGAACACGGATCATGGGTAACTGAAGATGAAGACCAGGCAACTGAAAAAGCAAGACTTCTTGCAGGAGCCGGTATTAAAAGAGTAACTTATCAGCATGCGCTCACACCAAACCGGTTTCCGGTAAATTCAAATACACTGGTTGTCGGGGGAGGAATTGCGGGAATGCAGGCTGCCCTTGATATTGCCAGTGCCGGTTTTAAGGCTTACCTGGTTGAAAAACAGCCCACAGTCGGCGGACACATGATCCAATATGATAAAGCATTTCCAACCCTTGACTGCACGGCATGCATCGGTACTCCAAAAATGGTTTCCGTGGGTCAAAGCCCAAATGTAGAATTGCTCACCAACAGTGAAGTCGAGGAAGTAAAAGGCTTTGTCGGGAACTTTAAAGTCAAAGTTCGCAAACGGTCCCGCTACATAAAGCAAAACTGCACAGGATGCGGAGAATGCTCCAAGGTCTGTCCGATCGAGGTACCCAACGAATGGGACGTAGGTACGCAGATGAGAAAAGCGATCTACCGGTCCTTTCCACAGGCCGTGCCGATTACCTTTGTAATTGACAAAGCAGACCGTGCTCCATGTGTGCAGACCTGTCCTGCCGGAACGAATGTACAGGGATATGTCGCCCTGGTAAAGGAAGGCAAGCCCACTGAGGCCGTATCCACAATAATGGAAAAATTACCGTTGCCCGGTTCTTTGGGACGAATCTGCCCGTCTCCCTGTGAGTCCGAATGTCGCCGGGCTCAACTTGATGACCCCATTTCTATCAGGAACCTGAAGCGATTCGCGGCTGATCATGCTGACTGGGAAAAATTGAAGCCAGAGCGTATCTTACCGAAGCAGCCTGAGAAGAAGGTTGCAGTGATCGGATCCGGGCCAGCGGGTATTAGTTGTGCGTACTTCCTTATTCAGGCCGGGTATCCTGTCACAATATTCGAAGCAGCGCCAGAGCCTGGCGGCATGCTTAGGCTGGGCATTCCGGATTACCGCCTGCCGCCGGATACACTGAAAAAAGAGATAGAGCGCATCGTTGATATGGGTGTCGAACTTGTCTGTGATCATCCAATAGGCAAAGATGGGAAAGAGACTATAGAAGGACTCCTTTCAGGAGATTTCAAAGCAGTGTTTCTGGCAATTGGTGTCCATCAAAGCATGAAGCTCAGGGTTCCCGGCGAAGAAAGTCAGGGCGTTCTGTTCGGCATAGAATTCCTTCGGGAGGTGAATCTTAACAGGAAGGTTAAAATTGGCAGGAACGTTGTAGTAATCGGCGGTGGTGCAGTTGCCGCTGATGTGGCAAGGGTAGTGCTGCGACTTGGAGCCAAAAAGGTATCAATGTATTGCCTTGAACAACGGCATGAGATGCCTGCATGGGAAGACGACATAGTTGCTTTGAACTCGGAAGGAGTCGAGATTAAAAACGGATGGGGGCCAAAGGAATTTCAGGCTGATGAAGGCAAAGTTACGAAAGCAGTATTTAAGGCATGCACCAGCGTTTTCGATGATGACGGGCGTTTCGCGCCTACCTATGATGAAACTGTTACTGATACCACGAACTGCGACTGTGTGATCGTAGCCATCGGCCAACAGGCAAACGCAAAACCGTTGGTTCAGGGGAACATCAATATCAACTTAACCCCCCGCGGAACGATTAACGTTGACAAAGAAACACTTGAAACAAGTTGCCCGGGAGTATTCGCAGGGGGAGATGTTGCAACAGGACCTTCCATTGCAATTGAAGCCGTTGCTCAGGGACATGAGGCTGCCATCTCAATAGAATGCTATCTTGAAAACCAGGATCTGCGTAAGGACAGGCCGACCAGTCCAACAGGAACCAACTGGTCTCCGATTCCCACATGGCGGACAACTGAGAAACGGGTAAGTATGTCCGAACTTGAGGTCTCAAAGCGTGTTGATTCCTTTGCGGAAGTTGAAACCGGATTCTCAGAAGAACAGGCAATAAAAGAAGCTGAACGCTGCATTGCCTGCGGTGTATGCTCTGAATGCAAGTTATGCGTAGATGCCTGCGAAGCCAAGGCCATTGATCACTCAATGAAGGACGAGGTGGAAGAGATCGACGTGGGCTCAATAATTATTTCCACTGGTTTTGATCCTCTTGACCCGACGCCAATGAAGCAATACGGTTACGGCAAATACGCCAACGTTTTCACCAACCTTGAATTCGAAAGACTATCCAATGCCACAGGCCCAACTCTAGGCAAGCTGTTGAAGCGTGACCTCAGGGACCCCATGCGTTTTACGGATCCTCCAAAGAGCGCCGCCATCCTGCACTGTATCGGCAGCCGTGATATTAACTACCATGAATACTGTTCCCGCACCTGCTGCATGTATGCATTAAAATATGCTCATCTTCTCAAGGATAAATGCGGACATGACATAATGGTTTATAATTTCTACATTGACATGCGTTGCTTTGGGAAAGGGTATGAGGAATTTTTCAAGAGGGTTCAGGCTGAAGGTGTAAGAATGATCAGAGGTAAGGCCGCTTCCATAACAGAAGGTGAAAATGGAATACTGACCGTCAAGGCAGAAGATACACTTTCCGGCAGAATTGTTGAAGTTGATGTTGAAATGGCAATCCTCTGTACTGCAATGGAAGCACGGCCTGATGCTCAGGACGTAATGCGTACATTCGGCATAGGTATCGGCGCTGACGGTTTTTTCCAGGAAGAACATCCCAAACTTGCGCCTGTTTCAACACCAACAAGCGGGGTTTTCCTTGCAGGAGCGTGTCAGGGACCGAAAGATATTCCTGATACAGTAGCTCAGGCAAAAGGAGCTGCCGCGGAATGTCTGGCATTAAGCGCAAAGGGAGAAGTTGAAGTCCCGCCTATGATTTCTGATATTGATCCTGATGTATGTGTGGGATGTCAGGTATGCATAGGACTCTGTCCATATTCAGCGATTGAATTTAATGAATTTAAATCTGTTTCAGAAGTAAACAGCGCTGTATGCAAGGGTTGCGGAAGCTGTGCCGGCCACTGTCCGAGCGGCGCTGCAAAAGTTCGGCATTTTATCGACAAACAGATTTTTGCGGAGATTGATGGGTTATTGCTTGGTCAATAGATCGAAAAGGCGGCGGTATATTGTTTGAAAATGAAACAATTTTATGAAACTTACGGTGGTGATGAAAAACTCGCCATTATACCAATGAATACCAAATCTTTTACAAACAAGTCACAAAAGCATGAAAACAAATGCATACATCGAAACCACTATCGTGAGTTATCTGACTGCATGGCCCTCGCGTGACATAGTAATCGCCGGTCATCAGCAGATCACGCGCCAATGGTGGGATTTAGCTGATAATCGTTTCGATCTTGTAGCTTCGCAGCTTGTAATTGACGAGGTAAGCGCGGGAAATGAAGAAGCAGCTCGGGCTCGGCTCGCTGCTCTCGCTCATGTAGTATTACTTGATGCAACTGATGAGGCGCTTTTACTTGCGCAACAACTTGTTCAGGATGGCGCAATTCCCGAAAAAGCAGCCGAGGATGCCACACACATTGCTATTGCTGTTATAAACGGTGTTGAGTATCTTGTTACATGGAATTGCAGGCATATCGCAAATGCAATTATGCGCCCGAAAATTGAAAAGATTTGCCTCGGAGCGGGTTACGAACCAACAATTATTTGCACCCCCGAGGAATTGATGGAGCCTGATTATGAAAACCACGATGATTGACCCAATTGTTGCTGAAGTCCGTGCAGTCCGTGATAACCATGCATCAAAATACGGTTATGATCTTAGCAGGATTTTCCGCGACCTAAAAGCACGACAGGAAGCATCAGGACGAGAGTTTGTCAAGTATCCGTCACGAGTTGCCGCAAAGTGGCATAAAAAACGGATCAAGCAGACCCCAAAAGCCGGGCCGGTTTAAAGGATATTAAAGTATTTCAAGGCTTTTGGGGCTGCTTATCCTTGACGTTATGCTTAAGGAAATTTAAATGGTTAATTTGGAAAAATACACAGATTTCTTAGAAGCAGCGAAGGAATCTGATGCACTTTCACTTGAGGGATTTTTTGGGGAAAGCACTAGAGAATTAACGCTGAAGCGTGAATTTGTCGATCAAAAGGATTTTCTTTCTGCATGTATAGATGACTGGCTTTCCGATGTGGACCAATATGGAAAAGATGAGGTCAAAAAATTAATATTTCTGTTTATTCAATTATACTCAGAAGCTATACAAAAAGGTGGGCAGGAGGCAATAGATGCTCTTTCATCTTTTATGACAGGCTTCCCAGAAAACCCTGAAACAGAATGCATGTCATCATTCACAGAATGCCTTCGACTTCATGTTGAATCTAAGAATGTTCTTCAACAAACCGAAGAAAAACAAACAAAAAATATCGCTGACAAAAAAAGGTTGGGGGGTTCAATATCAACTGCATATTCGAAGGGCGTTGAATTAATATCGAAAATTTTAAGTGTATGTATAACTTTAATGGAGCTTGCTGAAGGGAAATCACCAAACCAGATCGAAAATTACAACTTTTTTTTATGGAAAAAATCAAAAAAATTTAAGGAATTATCTTCAGGTAAATATGATGAGATTCTACATTCTATAGACAGGGATATTAGAAATGCAGAAGCTCATTTAAATTTGATTTTTATCCCAGATCGAGGTGCTTTTAAATATAAAGTGAAATCTGGAAAAAAATACAAAACGAAAGAAATCTCATCAGAAAAATTTATTTTAAACAAGTATATGAAAATTGGTTGGATCTCCCAAGGGTTTATATACTCTGCATTATTAACTATTATTGCTCATTTAGACCCTGAACTGTTCAAAACAAAAATGAAACAGATTTATTCATAGCATAACAGAATAATGGAGCAGATTCCTGGAACCGAGGCATTTTTGAAAAAATTCACCTTTAATAAAGTTTTCATTATTTTGAATAATTATACTTTCTAACCGGCACTGCTCATTATTGGCATTGCGGCGCTTCGCGGCGCAATGGCGCCCCATAGATGTCTAATTAAATCAATCGGCGGCTAAATGTAAGGAGAAGCGGTATGGCTACAGATAATAATGGCTGGAATCCTCTTAATCGGAATCCAAACGGTGCAATGACCGATAACTTCAACTTAGGTAATGGATTGAATGTTCATGACACCATTAATGTCAATTCAAATGGTGATATTACAAAATCACATACAACATTTGATATTGGTAATCAGCAGGTTAAGATTTTCCCAGACGGGAACACGAGCTTGAAAAAGTAAGTGCACTGCGGGTTTTTTTTAATGACTATAAATCAAAAGCCTAACAAGGCACTCTATCGGACTACTAAGCCCGCCACTTCGCTTTGGGTTTAGTAGCCGCTGAGTTTTAGCGTTGGGCAACCATGGTAAACACATAAAAGGAGAGAAGCAATGCCGTCACTGAAGAACTACCGTCTATTCGTAAGTCATTCTTGGGCATACGAAGATGCATACGACAAGCTCGTATCATTTTTTAATGAACATCCGAATTTTCAATGGACAAATTACTCTGTACCTAAAAAAGACCCGATACATGATGCCCCCAAATCAAACGGCACTCTACAATGCCATTAAAAATCAGATCTCACCGGTTAACTGTGTAATTATCCTAGCTGGAGTGTATAGCACCTATTCTAAGTGGATTAATAAGGAGATAGAAATATCCAAGCAGGTGTTTAATAAGCCAATAGTTGCAGTGGAGAGCAAAGCCTGTAGATTGACTGTGCTTGGAGAGCATTACAGACGGTTAGTCAAACGTGGCAGGATATGAATTTATTAGGTCTGCCCAACCTATAATGATTGAGTCGACCTGCAAAAACTTTAAAGGATACAAAATATCAGGTGAACCTCAATCCGATATTGAAGCCTTTAAAGAAGGTAAAAGGGCAGCATGAAAGAAAAGGTTTATCTTGATTCAACGATTCCAAGCTATTATCTTGACGAAAGGGATTCGTTATCAACTTTTGTTGAAATAACAAAAAATTGGTGGTCAGAGATGGCTGATAACTATGACCTTTTTATATCTGACGCTGTATTTCAGGAGCTAAACCGTGGAAACTATCCGCGTAAAAAAGAAATTATAGAATTTATATCAGCCATTCCGTTATTGCAGCCAAGTAATGATATTGAACAGATTGTTGATTTTTATATTGCTAATTACGTCATGCCCAAGTCTCTTGTAGGTGATGCGCTACATCTTGCCTACGCCAGTTTTTATGATGTCCAGTATCTTCTTACCTGGAATTGCAATCATCTGGCCAATGCTAATAAGCGGAAGCATATTCAGGTCATTAACGGTCGTCTTGGTTTGTCAACACCACAAATCATTACGCCGCTTGAGTTGTTTAATGAGGAGGGATAACAATGATTCAGTCAGAGTTATTAAAAGAAAAACATAGGGTTCAAGCACTAATATCTAAAGAAAGTGCTTCAATTCGTGAATATCTTATAAATGCGAATATAGCTGCTAAAGAGATTGCTAAATTACATGGCGTTAATCTTAAGTACGCTGAAATGCCTATCAAGACGCTCCAGCGGACGCTCCTATCGTCGCGCCGCTGAGCTTACCGTTAAAGTGTAAAAGCGGATTATTGGTATCTTCTTTAAATTTTATGGTAAAGCGTAATTTTTAAATTTTGTTAAAATTAAATCCGTTGTAAAACAAAG
>Ga0066623_1006605_pt1 | contig 9451 bp, 10 predicted proteins | sample SaaInl8_200m_RNA_FD_61419 | JGI IMG/M metagenome (GOLD analysis project Ga0066623, IMG submission 61419) | Marine microbial communities from expanding oxygen minimum zones in the Saanich Inlet - SI048_200m_RNA (Metagenome Metatranscriptome) | ecosystem: Environmental > Aquatic > Marine >...
GGCAAGGCCGATCCATTGACACAGATCGAAAAGCTTACCAAAGGTATTCAAAATGCGGAAAATCAAAATAAACCGGTACCTCCGGGGATTTTTGGACATTTAGGCATGATGTATGCGATGGAAGGAAAATTTGCCCTGGCAGAAAATTCCTTTGAGGAAGAAAAAAGGCGATATTCAGAGTCATCTGTTTTAATAAACCGTTTACAGTCAAATCTTAACTTAAGGAAACAAAAATGAACTGGATTCTTTCCAATAGGTTAAATCCATTACTTGTTTTATTGGGGTTGCTTATTTCTGTATTCACCGGATGCGGGGGCCAACCTGTGCCATATGATTATTCAAATTTAATTGCCTGCAATCCGACTTCTATATTGGTCGTTCCTCCTCGTAATAAAAGCATGGAGGTGAATGCACCCTATGTTTTTCTTTCAACAATCACAAAACCTTTGGTTGAAAAGGGGTATTATGTGTTTCCGGTTTCTGTAATTGATACCTTCTTCAAAGAAAACGGTATGCAAACTACATATGACATGAATTCAATCCCCTTGGATAAAATTTATGAAATTTTAAAACCTGATGCTGTGCTATATGCGGATATAGAAGAATGGGGGCAAGAATACCAAGTTATTTCATCCAAGGGTATTGTCAAATACAGCTTCCGATTGTTAGATGGGAAAACGGGTGCATTACTATGGAATGGAAAAACCGAGGCAATAGAACAATCCGGAGATGGAGGATTGGGAATCGCTGGTGCATTGGTAAGCGCTATAGTGGATCAAATACTGTCTTCAGTTCATGATCCAACTGTGGGGCTTTCAAGGTCCGCTCATGAAAGCGCCATAAATCACTCGACGCAAGGTTTGTTATCCGGTCCATACAAGAAAGAACTGGGCAAATGATCTGAGATCCGGAATTATGGATCCGAGGTCTGTTATATCTAACATTAAAATATTATTAAAAATCACTACTAAACTTGGCTTTGAAATACGGCAGTATCGCAATTTTTGGGGGTGAAAAAGATTTCGATTTGATTCTCAATAATCTTATCGTCCTTGTTGGCTTGAAGTGATAGTAAGTTATGATTATTCGGCTTCTCCGTGACAGCTCATAAAATATGGCAAACACATTGTGTTGAAAAAATTCTTGCGCAAAATGCCATTCGGCAATATCATGGAGAGATGAGTATGAATCACATGAATAGGATGTACACGATACGTGCGAGAGGCTCCCTATCACAAAACAGGTTCATGAATGCCTCCATAAACAAGAGCTGTTGATATGGGAACGTACATAAAGACAGAGGATATGACATAGTTACTTTAAGAAGCCTTTACCCTGGCGTCATGAGAGTTGACCCCACATGATCAGGATGCTCTTGCGCATCTTATGATCGATCATCTGAAGGAACTTCCGGACTTCCTTGCTGAAGAGCAAAAATTTGAGGCGAGTGTCCGGTAAGCGCTTCAAGCCGACAATATTCAAGGTCTTTTACGCCAAGTTGCCCACAAATATCAGACGAATCATCCCGTCTCGTAGGAATTTCTGGCATGGTATCATCCCCGAAACACATCCTGATCACGATAAGTTTCCAACAACGCTTCAAAAAACTCAAACGTCACTTCTCTGAAGACAATGTGGTGGCGAATATTACCGATTTTATCCATTGAGGATTATGAAAAGGCGAAGCGATAAGGCCATAAACTCGGGCACAAAAAGCGCCGCTGCGCTCTGCTTTTTGTATCCGGTTATGGCTGGCATTAGTGTCTTAAAACAGTTAAATTGTAACCAAGCATTTAATTTTGGTAAGTATCTTGCCAATTGAATATAATATATTACCAAACATAAGTATTGGCGCTGTAGCCTAAAATTTTTAAACGGAGTAAATTATGACAGAGTTTGAGCCTAAAATTGTGGCGTTTCTGTGTAACTGGTGTGCTTATGCCGGGGCTGATCTGGCAGGAGTATCCCGGTTGCAGTATCCATCCAACCTGAGAACTGTCCGGGTTATGTGTTCTGGCCGTGTTGATCCGGTATTTATTATTAAAGCGTTCCAGCAGGGAGCAGATGGCGTACTGGTGTCCGGGTGACATTTCGGCGATTGCCATTACCTGGAAGGTAATGTACAGGCTGAAAAGAAGATTTTATTAACTAAAAAACTGCTTGATATAGCAGGTATCGGAAAAGAGAGGCTTCATCTGGCGTGGGTTTCGTCGGCTGAGGCTCAGCGTTTTGTGGATGTTGCTTCAAAGACTGTTGATTCCATAAAACAACAGGGAAGTTTAGACAACAAAGCGCTTGAAATTCAGCTTGAAGCTGCTGAAATGGCCGTAAGCAATGAGACGATAAGATGGCTTGTTGGTAAAGAATTAAAAATTACAACTCATGGGGATGTGTACGGACGTAAGTGGGATGTGGAGAAATACGAGTCCGTGATGTACACTGAACTTGAAAGGGAGTATCATAAAAACCTGATTTATCTTGCTATAAAACAGGGGAGCACGTCTGTAAGAGATGTCAGCGCAAAGACAGGACTTGAACTTTTAGGAGTTTCATATCTTCTTGCTGACCTTGAAAGAACAAACAGAGTTGAATTTACAGGAATGACAAACAGCATACCCGTATTTGCAGCATTATAAGGAGTTGATAATGGGATCTAAAAAAAGCGGATCAGTAATGGTTGTAGGGGCCGGCATTGCAGGAATGCAGGCAGCCCTTGATCTTGCAAATTCAGACTACAATGTTTACCTGGTTGAAAAGGGGCCCACAATCGGTGGATTAATGGCCCGACTTGATAAGACGTTTCCGACCAACGATTGTACCATGTGAGTTATCTCACCCAAACTGGTCGAGGTCGGCCGGCACCCGAATATCAATCTGATTACAAATAGTGAAGTAAAACAAGTTGACGGTGATCTAGGAAATTTTTCTGTTATCCTGACTAATAATCCCCGTTATATTGATCCCAAGAAATGCACGGGATGCGGCGATTGTGCAAGACATTGTCCTGCATCCGCCGTGAATGAAATAAATAAAGGACTTAACGATCAAAGAGCCACATATATTGAATATGCACAGGCAGTTCCTCTTGCATTTGCAATTGATCCTCATGCGTGTTTAGGCTGTGGTTTATGTGAAAATACCTGTCTTGCAAAAGCAGTTAAATACGACGATAAAGTAAGAGAGACAAAACTTACAGCAGGCTCAATAATCCTTTCACCCGGAACAAAGGGATTTGATCCTTCCGGTCTTGATTATCTTGGATACGGAAAATATCCGAATGTAGTTACAAGTGAAGGATTTGAAAGGATCCTTTCCGCAGGTGGGCCATATTTCGGTCATGTAATGAGGCCTCTGGACAGGCAGGAGCCAAAAAGCATTGCATGGCTGCAATGTGTAGGCTCAAGAGATACGAACAGATGTGAAAACAGCTATTGCTCGTCAGTATGCTGTATGTACGCGACCAAAGAAGCTATGATAGCCAAAGAGCATATCCATGGAGACCTTGATTGCGCTGTCTTTAATATGGATATGAGAACTTTTGGCAAGGATTATGAAAAATATTTTCTCCGGGCCAGAGATAAAGAGGGAATCCGTTTTGTAAAAGCCAGAGTGCATACAATTACAGAAATTGCGGAAACAGGCGATCTTGCTGTCCGTTATGCTGACGAATCAGGAGAAATAAAGGAACAAATCTTTTCAATGGTTGTACTGTCCGTTGGATTAACAATTCCGGATTCAGCAGTTAATCTTGCAAAAAGATTAAATATTGATCTGAATAAAAACAGGTTTGTCAAGTCGGATCCATTTGCGCCGGTAGAAACTTCCCGTGATGGTATATTTACCTGCGGTGTATTTCAGGGACCAAAAGACATTCCCGGTTCAGTTACCGAAGCAAGCGCTGCCGCATGTCTTGCAGGCGCGGAACTTTCAGAGGCAAGAGGCTCGGATATAACAACGGTCGAACTTCCGGAACAGGCTGATGTCGCGGGCCAGAAACCGAGAATAGGAGTTTTTGTCTGCAACTGCGGCATTAACATCGGAGGCATAGTTGATGTTCCGGCTGTTGAAAAATATGCAGAAACACTTCCTGACGTGGTTTTTACAGATTCAAATCTTTTTACATGCAGTCAGGATACCCAGGAAAAAATAAAAGAAAAAATAAAAGAGCACAACCTGAACAGGGTAGTTGTTGCATCATGCAGTCCCAAAACCCATGAGCCGATGTTTATGGAAACTCTTGAGGCATGCGGTCTGAACAGATACCTGTTTGAAATGGCGAATATCAGGAATCAGAATTCATGGATTCATTCAAAAACTCCTGAGATTGCGACAGAAAAAGCAAAAGACCTCGTAAGGATGGCGGTTGCAAGAGCCGGAACCCTGAAACCGCTTAATGAAAAAATTATTCCGGTGAATCAGCAAGCGCTTGTGATCGGTGGCGGTATTGCCGGTATGAATGCAGCTCTGAACCTGGGCAGGCAAGGCTTTAAAGTCATCCTTATTGAAAAAGAGTCGGTTCTTGGCGGATTTTCCCTGAAACTTCATCATACCATAGAAGGTAGTGATGTCAGAGCATATATTAAAGAACTTATCGCTCAGGTGACGTCTCACGATAAGATAGAAGTTCTCACACAGGCACAGGTTGCAGGCTTCGGAGGATATAAAGGTAACTTTAAAACAGAAATCGAGACAGGGCCTGAAAAAGAGCGGCGTGAAATAGAGCATGGTGTCATAATCGTAGCAACCGGTGCAAAGGAATATCAGCCAAAAGAATATCTTTACGGTGAAGACCCGGGAGTTGTAACTCAGATTGAATTAGCCGACCGACTTGAGGATAAAGGAGCATCAGACCTTAATACAGTTGTTATGATTCAGTGCGTTGGGTCCAGAAATCAGGAAATGCAGGAATGCTCAAAAATCTGTTGCCAAAATGCTGTAAAAAATGCTCTTAACATTAAAAAGCAAAATCCTGATACACAAGTATTTATCCTGTATAGGGATATGAGAACTTATGGATTGCTGGAGGACTATTTTACGGAGGCAAGAGAAAAAGGCGTTATTTTTATGCGCTTTGACGCTGATAATCCACCTGATGTTAAGGCTGAAGCTGACGGAATTATTGTGAGAACAAAAGATCATATACTTCAGAGAGATGTTGAAATCAGAACTGATCTGTTGGCATTAAGCGCGGGTATGAGAGCTGCCGACACAAAAGAATTAAGCAGTATAATGAAGCTGAACGCCAATCAGGAAGGGTACTTTATTGAAGCGCATGTAAAATTGAGACCTGTTGACATGCCTGGAGAAGGAATTTTCCTTTGCGGGACAGCACATGGCCCCAAACTTATTTCAGAAGCTATTTCTCAGGCTCAGGCTGCTGCATCAAGAGCCACCACATTTCTTGCAAGACCGGAAATAAAACTTTCTGCTATAGCAGCGAAAGTTGATACTGAATATTGTGTAAAATGTCTGACCTGTGTCCGCTCATGCCCGTTTGACGTGCCTGTTTTCAATACTGAGAAAAAAGTCATTGAAATAGATGAAGCTATATGTCACGGATGCGGCGCATGTGCAGGCGTATGCCCGAGACAGACCATTCAACTCGGTTTTTATGAAGATGATCAGATAAAATGTAAAATTGATGCATTGCTGGCAGGAGGAATGTAATGGCTGATTTTCAACCTACAATTGTAGCTTTTTGCTGTGAATACTGAGGATATTCTGCTGCGGACCTGGCAGGTTCTATGCGACTTGAATATCCTGCAAATGTTAAAATAATAAGAGTACCCTGTACCGGAAAAGTTGATGTCATGTACCTTTTGAGAGCGATACAAAAAGGGGCTGACGGGGTGTATTGTGTTGGCTGTCTTGAAGGAACATGCCACTACAATGAGGGTAATTTCAGATGTAAGGAACGTGTAAACCATGTTAGGATGCTGCTGGAAGAAGTCGGCATCCAGGGGGACCGGGTAAGGATGTATAATTTGTCGTCCGGTGAAGGACCTACTTTTGCGGCTTATGCAAGAGAAATGGTTGAACATATAAAAGAAATAGGCCCCAACCCATTGAATAATTCGGCAAAAGTTTAAAATAAGGAGCAAGCATATTATGGCTGAAGAAGCAATTAAACTAGGAAGAAAAAAGGAAAGCATGTTCATTGACAAAGTAAAACAGCTCCTTCCGGAGGGAGGCAATCTGAATCTTTGTCTGACATGCGGAGCGTGTTCGTCTGGCTGTCCCGCAACCGGGCTGGGAGGGATGGACCCCAGAAAGTTTTTGCGCATGGCTGCGCTCGGAATGGACGAAGAGCTAATCAGCAGCAAGTGGGTGTGGATGTGTACCATGTGCCAGAGATGCATCTATGTATGCCCCATGAAAATAGATATTCCTCAGCTTGTTTTTAATGCAAGGGCAAGCTGGCCAAGAGATCAACGACCAAAGGGGATTATAGGATCGTGTGACATGGCGTTGAGAAATGACAGTTGTAGTGCAATGGGGACATCTCCCGAAGATTTTAAATTTGTTGTTCAAGATGTACTCGAAGAGTACAGGGAAACCCAGCCTGAATTTGCAGAGATGGAAGCGCCTGTTGATAAACAGGGAGCCCAATTCTTTCTGAACCAGAATTCAAGAGAACCGGTGACAGAACCTGATGAAATGGTTCCTTTGTGGAAAATTCTCCATCTTGCCGGAGTAAACTGGACTTACGGTAGCAAAGGATGGGGAGGAGAAAATTACTGCTTGTTCCTGGCAGATAATGAAAGCTGGAAACATCTTACACAGACAGCAGCTCATCAGACTGACAAACTTGGGTGTAAAACCTATCTAAATACTGAATGAGGACACATAACATTCTCAGTCCGGGCCGGACTGAAAAAATTCAATATCAAGCATAACTTTGATGTAAAAAATATCTATGAATATTATGCAAAATGGATACGGGAAGGGAAATTAAAAGTTAATTCTGACTGGAACAAAGATTTGAAAATCAAATTTACAGTACAGGATCCTTGTCAGATAATTCGAAAGAGTTACGGGGATTCAATAGCGGATGATCTGCGATTTGTTGTGAAATCTGTTGTTGGGAAAGAAAACTTCATTGATATGAGTCCCAACAAATCAAACAATTACTGCTGTGGAGGCGGGGGCGGTTTCCTCCAGGCCGGATACAAAAACGAGCGTCTTGAATACGGAAAGTTAAAAGATGAACAGATTAAGGCAACAGGCGCTGATTATTGTATTGCAGGCTGTCATAATTGCCATGCCCAGATACATGAACTGAGTGAACATTACGGAGGGAATTATCCGGTTGTTCATTTGTGGACACTTATTTGTCTTTCTTTAGGAATTCTCGGACCAAACGAACGTGAATACCTGGGTGATGATCTTAAAGATGTATTGGTTTTTCACCCTGAGAGTGCAATGTAATTCCAAATCCCGGTCACGCCAAAATGGCATCACAACAGGAGGGGCTTATGATAGTCGCTAAAAGAAAACCCTTTGAAGAAATAAAAAATATGATCAAGGATTATAAAAAAGTCCTTATAGCGGGCTGCGGGACATGCGTGGCCGTGTGTCTGGCTGGTGGAGAAAAAGAGGTTGACATATTAAAAGCCGAGCTTGATATGGCTGTAAGGCTGGAACAGAAATCAATAGAATTTGGCTCCAAAACCATTGAAAGACAATGTGATATGGAATACCTTGAAAGCCTGGATAAGATTGTTGGTGATTATGATGCTGTATTATCTATGGCTTGCGGAGTCGGTATCCAGTTTCTGGCGGAAAGATTCCCGGACATACCGGTTTTTCCTGGTGTGGATACTTCAGGAATGTCCGCTAATAAAGGGGTCGGTTGGTATGAAGAAAGGTGTCGTTCCTGCCAGAGTTGCGTACTTGGCTGGACAGCGGGTATATGTCCGGTAACCATGTGTGCAAAGGGCCTTTACAATGGCCCGTGCGGAGGAACCAACAACGGAAGTTGCGAAATCAACAAAGAGCAGCCGTGTGCATGGCACAGAATTTATGAACGTCTGTCCGCCCAGGGGCGACTTGATTCTATAATGGAATTTTACCCTGCTAAAGACTGGCAGGATCAGATACCAAGGACCCTTATTCAGCCCGGTTATAAAAAGCCGGAAGAATCCGTATAGATTCAATAACAAAAAGAAAGCAGGATCCGTTTGCAGGTTGGATTGAGCAAAGGCGATTGTCGAGTTTCGCTCAATTAAGTTTAATGTTGCCATATCCGCGAATCAACGAAATAAGAAGAAATAGCTAAATTCAACATTTAATATACGCTCAACCCGATCTGCCGAATCCTTATTTTATAATTTTTTACACAGTAAAAAAGGTGAGTATTATTATGAGCACAGAGCAAAGCGGTTTAAAGTCAGGAAGCAACCTGGAGAGGATTTTAAAAGCAGGTCATTTTGCATTTACCGGTGAACTCGGTCCTCCTCGCGGGACAAGTGCTGAAGAGGTACGGGAAAAAGCTGAACATCTAAAAGGTAATGTTGATGCTGTTAATATTACCGATAATCAGACAGCCATGGTGAGAATGTCGAGTTGGGCAGCAAGCCTTATTCTGCTTCAGGAGGGACTTGAACCCAACTATCAGATGGTGTGTCGGGACAGAAACCGCCTTGCCATGCAGTCTGACATACTCGGAGCCTATGCGCACGGAATCAGAAACATGCTGTGTCTGTCCGGCGATCATTGTCAGTTCGGGGACCATCCCAAGGCAAAAGGCGTGTTTGACATTGATTCAATGCAGTTAATCAATATGGTTAAAAACATGCGGGATGATGGAAAATTTCAGGGCGGCGCTGATATTTCAGATCCCCCAAAAATATTTATCGGAGCTGCTGCCAATCCTTTTGCAGATCCATTTGAATGGCGGGTTCATCGTCTGGCCAAAAAAATCAGTGCAGGCGTTGACTTCATCCAGACCCAGTGTATTTATAATATGGATAAGTTTCGGAAATGGGTGAAACAGGCCAATGATATGGGACTCACGGAAAAAGTCTATATTCTTGCAGGCGTAACGCCCATGAAAAGCGTTGGTATGGCCAAATATATGAAAAGCAAAGTGCCAGGCATGGATGTGCCGGATGAAGTTATCAAAAGACTTCAGGGAGCAGGCAAAGGAAAAGTTGCAGCAGAAGGGATAAAGATGGCATGTGAGCAGATTCAGGAATTTAAAGAACTTAAAGGCGTGGCAGGTGTACACCTGATGGCTATTGAATGGGAGCACAAAGTCCCTGAAATTGCAGAGCTCGCACAAGTATTGCCAAGGCCAAAAGTTGATTAAATTGTTTAATATACAAATAAGAGAGAGATGAATTTAGAAAACCCGAATTTTTCTGAAGTTTCTGAAAAGTACGGGTTTTTTTTGGTTTTCTTTTTGGCATCCTTCATTTGTCGGTTACACTTGTTTAAAAAATTATCTCCC
>Ga0066623_1022560_pt1 | contig 9443 bp, 8 predicted proteins | sample SaaInl8_200m_RNA_FD_61419 | JGI IMG/M metagenome (GOLD analysis project Ga0066623, IMG submission 61419) | Marine microbial communities from expanding oxygen minimum zones in the Saanich Inlet - SI048_200m_RNA (Metagenome Metatranscriptome) | ecosystem: Environmental > Aquatic > Marine >...
TCTCCAGCACTTGTATAGTTTTTAGTCTCATGAAAACTAAAAGTACCAAAATGACCTATAGTTCCAAGTGCTTTACCTTTATAAGTACTCATCATCCCTTGAGCTGCATCTTCTACAACAAACAGATTATATCTTTTGGCTATATCCATAATATCATCCATCTCACAAGCAACCCCTGCATAATGAACTGGTACTATTACTTTTGTTCTATTTGTAATAGCTTGTTCTATTTTTGTCTCATCAATATTCATAGTATCAGGCCGTATATCTACAAATACTATCTTAGCACCTCTTAGTACAAATGCATTAGCAGTAGATACAAAAGTATATGATGGCATGATAATTTCATCACTCTCTTGTATATCTAATAATATAGCCGCCATCTCAAGAGCATGTGTACAAGATGTAGCTAGCAGTACCTTTTTACATTGTAGCTTTTCTTCAAACCACTTATGACAATTTTTTGTAAATACTCCATCCCCTGAAATCTTCGCACTATGTATAGATTCTATTACATATTTTTCTTCATTTCCTGTTAAAGGAGGTTTGTTAAATGTTATCATTTTTAATCTCCAAAACTATTCATAAATTTTCTAGCATTAATTCCTTCATTAAAAATCAAATCTAATATACTTACTCCATGTTCAAAAACTGAAGACAATTGTCTATGTTCTTTATATCCACTATAATCCATCCATTCAACCTTTATATTTTGTTTTTTAGCTAGTTCTTCATCAAAATAGTCTTTCGCAGCAGGTCCACTTATATAAATATCGGCATTGCAATCTTTACATATTGAAATCAATTTTTCTGTTTGTCCTTCCACTAATTCAAATTCACTTGAACATCTAATTTTTGTAGTTATACCTAATATATCATTGATAGTAGCTATAAATTTATAATTGATTTTACTTAAATACTCTTCATCACATCCCATGTATAATTCTTCAAAAATATCTTTGTATTCTTTAAAATACTTACTTTTAGAATAATTCTGTTGTATTGCCGACCAATGTTTTTTTCTCCATCGAATATCACTAACTTTAGTATCTTTAATTAATTGAGAAAATTTTTCCTGCCTTACTGGAATTGTTAGCCATTGAATGCCTTGCTTTGTCACTATTTTATTTCTATTACGCCAATCATTTTTTGTATATTGAACTTCATCATAAAAAATAAATTCATCAACATTATTAATTAAATCAAAATAACCTTTCCATGGTATATAATTTGATTGTAATATAGCTATTTTTTTCATATTATTTTATTCCTTTTTTATCGATTTTTATTATTTATTGCATATTTATTTATTATTTTTATAATTTCAATACTATAACTTTCATCTACATTTAAATCATTAAATATATTAATAACTTTTTTTTCTAAATTTTCTGCATTAATTGCAGTCTCATTTTTAAATATTGATGTTAAAGAAGAATAATGTTGACTAGCAAATAAACCTTTTTGAAATATTTTTGCTATTACTTTATCTGGATTTGATACAATAATATTGTATCTCCATAAATTACTTATACCTCTTTGAAATTCTTTATTAATATTTTCATCGTAAAATCTATTTAATTTATTCTTATGATTTTTTATCTTCTCAATTTTTTTTTCTATTTCAAGAGTATAATCTTTAAAAGTTATTTTTGGTTTTCTTAAATCCAACCAATTGCTATCTTTATATATAAATATATTCTTTGTATTTAAAGATTTTTTATAGTTAAATTCTAATTCCTTTAAATAAACTTCTTTATAACTTAAATTAATATTACATAATCGATCAATATCATTATTTTTTTTATGTATTATCCCATAACCACCATAATTAATATTGACAACTTTTCCATAACCTGTGCTAAATAATGTTAAATCAACTATATCATATTCCGCATTATATTCTGGATATGATAAACATTTATCATGTATTAAAATAAAATTTTTATTTAAATTTTTTAAATTTTTAAGTTGCATTCCAATTTTGACTGAAGCACCATAAGAATTAACAAATAGAAGACCAGCATATTTATTAGGTGATTTTTCTATTTTATTTTTAACTTCTACTAAATCAATAGAATAAGTAATATTCTCAATATCAACTAATTCAAACTTTATATTTAACTTTAAAAATACCATTGGAACTATTGGACATATATTTGCAGGAAGTAAAAAGATACCTTTACCTTTTTTTATTTTTAAAAAATCATGTAGTACAGCCGAAGCTCTATTTCTAAAAATTATTCTTTCGCTATCAACTTTCATCTTTAAATATTTCCTTCAACTGTTTTTTTAGTTTTTCTTCTGAAAAATAATTTTTAATATTTTGTTGATTATTTGACGCTTCTTTTTTTTCCATTAACTTTAAATCAATAGTTGATATATCAAAAACTTTAATATCTTTATCTTTAAAGAATTGCCAAGGTGTAATATCATTTCTAATATATACCTTTTTTCCTAGTCCAAGAAGTGTAATCATATTTCCCATTGCCTGTTGTCTTTTCGGGGAAAAGATAGCGATATCTATATTACTTAGAAATTCTAAATATTTATCAAAATGCATAAATTCTACAAGTGCAATGAATTTATCTCCAAAAAGTTCTTTACCTTTTTCCATCACTTTTTCTTTATATTTTTGCCCTCCATAAGAAAGAGGAACAAATATCTTTATATTTTCATCTTTATATTTTTTGAGCTGTTCTAGTATTTCTATATGATTGTTCGTAGGATCAGCTGAATTACCTAGCTGTATATTTACATATAATTCAGTTTTCTTTTTTATTTCATATTCTTTATATAAATTACTTGGATATACAAAAGATTCATAATACTTTCCTTTTGTTCCATGCCATTTCTTTACAAGTTCATAATCTCCTTTAATAAAACCCATAAATCCACCTAGTTTTTTTATAATAGATTTCTTTTTATATAAGGTAAAAAAACTTCGTGATATCAAACCTCTTTTTTGATAATCATATAAATCTCCTCCCCACATAATCCAAATACACTTATTCAAAAAACTACTGTTTTTGAAAAGAAAATCTATATAATATTTTTGAAATAATCCATGTAAAATTATTTTGTTCGCTTTATTAAAATATGGTATTAATTCATTTTCCAAGTTAACATAATTTTTTTTATTAGATAAATCTACATTTAATATTTTGACATTTTTATAATTTGGAATAGAATAAGATTCTTGAGCTGCTCCTCCTAAAATAAGGAATTGATGTTCTTCGAGTCTTAAATTATTATTTATAAATTGAATAAAAGATAAAATAAATTTTTCATTATGCATAATATGTAAGATTTTATATGTTTTCATACTTCTCCAAATACCACTCAATAGTCTTCAAAATCCCACTATCAAAATCATCCTCCGCTTTCCACCCAAGAGTATCTTCTAATTTTGTTGCGTCTATTGCGTATCTTCTATCGTGACCTGCTCTATCTTCTACAAATGCAATAAGTTCTTTGTATGAATTAGTTTTATACCCTACTTTGCCTTTAGGCACGAGAGTATCGGCATTTAGTGCCAGAGATAGTTTTTCATCAAGAATACTACAAATAATATCTACTATCTGTAGATTTGTTCTTTCGTTTCTTCCACCTATATTATATACATTTGCTTCTAACCCTGTATGATAAACTAAATCTATACCTTTACAGTGATCAAGCACATAAATCCAATCTCTTATGTTTTTACCATCACCATAGATAGGAATAGATTCACCTGCTAATGCTTTTCTAATGATAGTAGGGATGAGTTTCTCATCGTGTTGTTTAGGACCGTAGTTATTTGAGCAGTTAGTTATTACTGTATTCATTCCGTAAGTCTCTTGATAACTTCTTACTATCATGTCACTAGATGCTTTAGAAGCTGAGTATGGAGAGTTTGGTGCATATGGAGTTTCTTCTGTGAAGAGATCTGTTTCGTTTAGAGTTCCGTAGACTTCATCTGTTGAGATGTGGTGAAATCTAGGTTTAGCCACGAATGAATTCGCGGTTCCTGAAAAACGCTCTTTGTAGTGGAATGGTTTATCCATCCAGCACTTTTGAGCTACGTCTATAAGAGTAAAAGTTCCATTTACGTTGGTTTCTATAAATACACCAGGATTTTTGATAGAGTTATCAACATGAGACTCTGCTGCAAAGTGAATAACACCATTGATATCATACTCACTAAATATAAACTCTACAAGTTCACGATTACATATATCACCTTTGATAAATTTGTATCTAGGGTTAGATTCACACTCTTTTAGGTTTTCTAAGTTACCTGCATATGTTAATAGGTCTAAGTTTATTAGATTGTATTCTGGATATTTTTCTAAAAAGTATGGAACGAAGTTTGAACCTATAAAGCCTGCTGTTCCTGTTAGTAGTATATTAGTCATTCTTTACCAACTCTTTTAGATATTTTCCATAACCATTCTTACTTAGTGGTTCTGCAATTTCTAAAACTTTTTCTTTATCTATCCAGCCATTATTATAAGCTATCTCTTCAAGACATGCTATTTTGTATCCTTGTCTATGCTCTATAGTTTGCACAAATGAACTAGCTTCTAAAAGGCTATCATGGGTGCCAGTATCTAGCCAAGCGAAACCACGACCTAGTAGTTCTACTTGCAACTTATCTCTTTTTAAATACTCTTCATTTACAGTTGTGATTTCTAATTCACCTCTATGAGATGGTTTTATGTTTTTAGCTATTTCTATTACAGAGTTATCATAAAAATAAAGTCCTGTTACTGCGAAGTTTGACTTTGGCTCTGCTGGTTTTTCTTCTATACTTATTGCTTTTTTGTTTTCATCAAACGCAACTACACCAAATCTTTCAGGGTCTTTTACTTGGTAGCCAAAGACAACAGCACCTTCTTTTATGGAAGCTGCTTTTTTAAGTAGGGGAGTAAATCCTTGACCGTAAAATATATTGTCACCTAGTACTAAACAGACACTATCATCACTAATAAACTCTTCACCAAGTATAAATGCTTGTGCCAGCCCATCTGGAGATGGTTGGACTTTATAGCTAAGTTTTATTCCCCAGTCACTCCCATCCCCTAAGAGTTTTTCAAAATTATGTAAATCTTGTGGTGTTGATATAATTAGTACATCTTTTATACCAGCAAGCATTAAAACTGACAATGGATAATAAACCATAGGTTTATCATAGATTGGTAATAGTTGTTTACTTATACTTTTTGTAACTGGGTAAAGCCTTGTTCCACTTCCACCAGCTAGGATTATTCCTTTCATTTGTTTAAAACCCCACAAAAATCAAGATTACATTCTAAATTCAACTCTTTAAACTCTTTATGAGCCACTAAAAAAGTGACTATATCCGCTTTATCTACAGCTTCTTTATAGTTTACAATTTCAATATCTTTATATGTTTTTATATTTGGCTCAACTGCTAACACATCTAATCCATCTGCTATAAGTCTTTTTGTTATAAATAATGCAGGAGACTCTCTTAAATCATCTATATCAGGCTTAAATGCAAGACCCATACAAGCCACTATTGCTTTTCTTCCATTTTCTGCTTCAAACTTCAATGCTGCATTTTTTATTTTCTCTATTGACCATTCTGTTTTATATGTATTTACTTCTCTAGCGGTTCTTATTATCTTTGCATCAGCACCACCAGCATGAACTATAAACCATGGATCAACTGCTATACAGTGACCACCAACACCAGCTCCTGGTTGAAGTACATTTACTCTTGGGTGTCTATTTGTCAAAGATATTAGTTCCCATACATCTATATCAAATTTATCACAAAGAATAGAAAGTTCATTCGCAAATGCTATGTTTGTATCTCTAAAGCTATTTTCTGTAAGTTTTGCCATCTCAGCAGTTCTTGCATCTGTACTTAAGACTTCACCAGAAACAAACGTCTTGTAAAATTCTACCGCTTTTTGAGTAGCTTCAGGAGTCGTTCCACCTACTATTCTGTCGTTTTCAACAAGTTCTCTCATTATGTGACCAGGGAGAACTCTTTCTGGACAATGTGCTATAAAAAGTTTCGAAGTGTCTATTCCCTCAGTAACTAAAACTTCTTCGACTTTGTCAGTAGTCCCAACTGGAGATGTTGATTCAAGTATTACAACATCATTCTCTTTTACAAAAGGAGCTATCGCTTTTGTAGCACTTACTACATAGTCTATGTTTGGTACAAAACCCTCATGAAAAGGGGTTGGAACAGCGATGATGAAAACATCTGCTTCACATGGCTTTAAATCTGCTTTTAGTTTTCCACTGTTTACAGCCGCTTTTACAAAAGTATCAAGTTCGGGTTCTACTATATGTATTTTACCACGATTAATGATGTCTACAGTACTTTGGACTACATCTACTCCATGCACATCATAACCACGATTAGCAAGAAGGGCTGCCGTTGGTAAGCCAATATATCCTAAGCCTATTACACATATTTTTTTATTGAACATTATTTGATTCCTTTTATAAATTCAACTATTTTTTCGCAAGCCTTACCATCTCCATAAGGGTTATGCGCTTTACTCATTTTTTCATACTCTGTTTTATCATTCAATAGCTTTTGAGCCTCTTTTATAATTATCTCTCTATTTGTACCAACAAGCTTCACTGTTCCAGCTGCTAATGCTTCCGGTCTCTCTGTAGTATCTCTCATCACAAGTACAGGCTTACCTAAACTTGGTGCTTCTTCTTGCACTCCACCGCTATCTGTGATTATGAAGTAAGATTTACTCATAAGGTAAAGAAAAGTTTCATATTGAAGTGGCTTGATAAGGTGTACATTTGATACATCAGACAACAGCTCATTTACCGGTTTTTGAACATTAGGGTTTAGATGAACTGGATAAACTATATCTATATCAGGATTATTTATTGCAAGAGTTTTCAGAGCTTCACAAATATTTATAAAACCTTGACCAAAGTTTTCTCTTCTGTGTCCAGTTACTAGAATCGATTTTTTATTATCATTTAGTGTATATTGAGAATTTATATTTGAAATAATACTCTTCTTTAGTTCTTCATTATTCTCTATTTTATCAAGTGCTAAAAACAATGCATCAATTACAGTATTTCCAGTTACTAAAATATCTGCTTCTTTTTTATTTTCTCTAAGTAAATTATCTCTTGAAGTTGTCGTAGGTGCAAAGTGATAGTTTGTAAGGATTCCCGTAATTTGTCGGTTGGCTTCTTCTGGCCATGGACTGTAGATATCTCCAGTTCTTAGACCTGCTTCAACATGACCAACTTTTATCTTCTGATAAAACGCAGCCAATGAAGTTACACTTGTTGTTGTAGTATCACCATGAACTAAAACAATATCAGGTTTAAAATCCTTCAATACATCTTTCATTCCTAAAAGTACATTTACTGTGATGTCATATAAATCCTGTCCAGGTTTCATAAGATTTAAATCATAATCAGGCACTATTTCAAACATCTCAAGAACCTGATCAAGCATCTCTCTGTGTTGTGCTGTTACACATACTTTTGACTCTATATCTTTTTCTTGTTCAAATGCCTTTACAAGTGGTGCCATTTTTATGGCTTCTGGTCTTGTTCCAAATACTAAAAGAATTTTTTTCAATTTTACAACCTACCATCACTATTTTTTAAAATTGACTTAATATCATAAGTAATTTGATTCTTATTTTCAAATGTTAAACCTTTATATTTATCATGAGAAACAGCCATAACTATTGCTTCATAATCATTATAATTAACATCATTTGTAAGTTCTAAAGCATACTCATGTTTTACTTCATCTTTATCAGCCCAATAGTCTGAAACACTAACATCACATCCAAATTCTTGAAGTTCTTGAATCACATCTATAACTCTACTATTTCTAATATCTGGGCAGTTTTCTTTAAAAGTAATACCTAAAACTAGTACTTTTGCACCTTCTATTTTATGACCTTTTTTTATCATAAGTTTTATAACTTGGTTTGCTACATAGATTCCCATGTTATCATTGAGTCTTCTACCTGCTAAAATTATCTCTGGGTTGTAGCCAACTTGCTGTGCTTTGTGTGTTAAGTAGTATGGATCTACACCTATACAGTGCCCACCTACAAGACCTGGTTTAAATGGCAAGAAGTTCCATTTTGTTCCGGCAGCTTCTAGTACATCATTTGTATTGATTCCTAGTTTGTTAAAAATAATCGCAAGTTCATTTACAAAAGCTATATTTATATCTCTTTGAGAATTTTCTATCACTTTTGCTGCTTCTGCTACTTTTATATTAGGAGCGAGATGAGTACCTGCTGTGATGATACTAGCATATAAATCATCTACTTTTTTACCTATTTCAGCTGTACTTCCTGCAGTTACTTTTAGTATCTTAGTAACTGTATGTTCTTTATCACCTGGATTGATTCTCTCAGGGCTATAACCACAATAGAAATCTTGGTTAAATTTCATATTTGAAAACTTTTCTAGCACAGGTACACACTCTTCTTCTGTGGCACCTGGATATACTGTAGACTCATAAATCACAATATCATCTTTTTTAAGTACTTTTCCTATAGTTTCACTTGCTTTAATAAGTGGTGTCAAGTCTGGTCTTTTATTTTTATCTATAGGTGTAGGTACTGTTACTATGTAAATATTACAATCTTTTATATCACTTACATCAAGAGAAAATTTCATACCATTTTTTATAGCTTCGTTTACTTGAGTTTCATTTAATTCTAAAGTCCTATCAATACCTTTTGACAATTCATCAATACGCCACTGTGATATATCAAATCCAACGACTTCATATTTTTCTGAAAATGCGTGAGCTAAAGGAAGTCCTACATACCCAAGTCCGATTACACATATTTTTAAACTATTCATTTTTTATTTCCTTTAATATCATTTATATACCATGCTAGTGATTCTTTTAATCCTTGTTCCAACGTATGCGTTGGTTCGTATCCTAAAAGTTCTTTTGCTTGATTTATATTTGCGTTTGAGTGTCTAATATCGCCAGCTCTAAAATCTCTATATATTGCTTTTTTTATCTTTAGTTCTGGAAGTTTTTCTTTAAGACCATTTGCAATTGCATTGTAAAGATTGTTTAATGTTTCTCTTCCACCTGCTGCTGTATTATATGCTTTTGCAAATGCTTCTGAATTTGTAGCCATTCCTGCCATGATATTTGCTTGAACAACGTTATCAATATATGTAAAATCTCGGCTTGTTTCACCATCACCATTTATATAGACATCTTCACCATTGAGTATTTGAGATATCCATTTTGGCATAACCGCTGCATATGCTCCATTTGGGTCTTGTCTTTTTCCAAATACATTAAAATATCTAAGTCCGATAGATTCGAAACCATAACACTTGTAAAATACACCCATATAAAGTTCATTTACATATTTAGTGACGGCATAAGGTGACAGTAAATTTCCTGTACGTTCTTCTACTTTTGGTAATTCTTGCGAGTCCCCATA
>Ga0066623_1013501_pt1 | contig 9089 bp, 10 predicted proteins | sample SaaInl8_200m_RNA_FD_61419 | JGI IMG/M metagenome (GOLD analysis project Ga0066623, IMG submission 61419) | Marine microbial communities from expanding oxygen minimum zones in the Saanich Inlet - SI048_200m_RNA (Metagenome Metatranscriptome) | ecosystem: Environmental > Aquatic > Marine >...
TCATAGGAATCATTCAAAAAATAATGAAAAAAGCGAAAGACCTGAGTCGTAATTCGTAATTTACATTTTTTGTAATTCAAAACTCCTCTTCCTCCTGTCACCGGACCAAATACGCTAAAAATGCAGCGTATGGCAGATCATCGGAGCCCAGAGGTAAAGGCAAAAGACGCAGCCATTGCAGGGGCTTGATCCTTTGCAATAGTTGTTTGTTATCTATGCCGATTAAGGGTTAAAAAATTCAGAAGTAATAAAAACAGAGAATTAAAATTTTTAATGATTCAAGGTATCTTCTTTAAATTTTATGGTAAAGCGTAATTTTTAAATTTTGTTAAAATTAAATCCGTTGTAAAACAAAGGGGTTGTGCTTTCGATGATTTAATTTTTCCACAATCTCCCATAAAATTTAAATAGGATACGATTATTGCTTAGTTCACTCAACAATCATGGGAGCTTGCGGTAAACGGAGAAGAAATATTTAAAATTGATCCGCTGAAATGAGGTTATGCGATGAATCCAAGAGTCAAGAAAACTTATCCGAACCCTGATTATACAGTGAATATCATATTTGATAATGGAGAAGAAAAAATATTTGATGTTAAGCCATATTTGACTAAAGGTATATTTAAAGAATTGAGTAACCTAAAATTGTTTAATTCGGTTAGGCCTTGTCTGGGCAGTATTAAATGGAAAAACGGACAGGATTTTTGTCCGGATACCTTATATTTAGCGAGTCATCGTGTAACAAAGCGCTCAACCTGATGCCACATGCTTAGAACAAAATTCATAGCACCTTCGAAGATAAGGAGATAGGATGACATATGAGACAGCCTATCGTAAAATATGATGAGACAAGCGATTCGTTATATATAACATTCGAAATCGGCAGACCAGCGACAGGAATCGAACTAAACGATTTACTACGCTACATGCTTACCTCTCAAGCTGAACGTTCTAAACCAGCAAACAATTGAGTACGTATATGCAGAAATCGGAAATAGAAAAAATTATACAGGCGAGATTAAAGGATGCTGAAGTTTTGTTAAAGGCTTCACGTTTTGATGGCTCTGTCTACTTGTGTGGGTATGCGATTGAACTTGCTTTAAAAGCAAGAATATGCAGAACCCTTCAGTGGGATGAATATCCGATCGGTGGTAAGTACAGTACATTTAAAACGCATGACCTTGATGTGCTTCTTCACCTGACAGGAGTAGAAGACAATGTGAAACTAAAGTATATAACGGAATGGTCTATTGTTGCGCGATGGAACCCTGAAGCACGTTATAAGTCAATCGGAAATGTTCAGGAGGCTGATGCCAAAGATATGCTGGATTCTGCAAAGGAGATGATAAAACAATTATGAGAGAGCAGGTAGAAAAACTTCAAAATGTAGAAAAGAATCTTAGTGAGTCGAAAGGTCAATTTGAATTATTTGCGCTCTTTTTAAGAGAAGATTCCCCTGATAAATGGGATCTTTTAATTTCGGCTGACTGGGCAAGAAATGATAAAAAGGCTTCAATCAATATTATAGCTGAAGAAATACGAAAAGTATTATCTGATCAGGAGTTACTTATGTTATCCCGTGTTATAATTCTCGACAAAAATAATGAGGCGCTGAAAGCCATGCGCAAGGAGATGCATGTTGAACGCGGGTTAGCAGAAATATCAAATATTAACTTTTTGGGTTTAGCTATTAAGCATGCTTATTTAATGGCCTGATTGTCACGCTGAATATTCTGGAAAGAAAGCGATGTTTGATTTTAAAGGAAATCTATCATCAAAAATAGCGACTAAACTTGTACGGGAAGGGATTGACCTTAGTTTTCTCAAGTGTTGGCAATAGAAGATAAAGAATTGGATAAAATTTCGGTGAGGATATTTTAAACAATGAACTTAAATGATACTTTGACTGATATTCATGCTCTTGAAACAGAACTCTTAGATTTTGAACGCAAATACGGTATCCGTTCCGAAACCCTATATGCGGCATATATCAAGGGTGAAGAACCGGAAGATGACAACTGGGTGCTAGACTTCGGCGAATGGGCAAGCATTTATCGAACCTGGCTATCCAGGCAGGCAGAGTACCGTAATCAAATTCAGCGTATCCAACAGTCTGTATCAAGCCTGGCAGGGCTGATAAAGGTATCTCATGAGCAATCTTTTTCGTACACCGGAAGACTATGAACTGTTTTTGTACACGATTAAAAAGAAGTTTCCTGCTATACACCGCTCTACAGTAACCTTTGCCCGGGTAGGTTCAACAGGCAGAAAAACTGATAAAGGATATTTTAAATGTCGAATATACAGATAACAGATAAACAACCGGTAACTTAACAGGAGTCGCAAAATGAGCGAGTTTGAACCCAAAATAGTTGGATTTTTTTGTAACTGGTGTACTTTTACTGCTGCAGATCTGGCGGGTACGTCTCGTCTGTCATACCCGCCCAATATTAAAATTATTCGCATGATGTGCAGTGGAATGGTTGATCCCAAATATGTTATAAAAGCTTTTTTAAACGGCGCTGACGGTGTGCTGATCGGCGGATGCTGGCCGGGAGACTGCCATTATATTAACGGCAATCTAAAGGCAAGAAGACGTGTTGCAATGCTTACTGAAATTCTTAAGCAATATGGAATTGACGAGCAGCGTTTCTGGCTGCGCTGGATTGCAGCAAGTGAAGGAACCATGCTGCAGGAATTAGCAAATGAAATGACTGCCAAACTTAAACAGCTTGGTCCCGGCCCTCTTAACAAAGAAAAAACAGCAGGTTGAAAAAACGGAGAAGACTTAAAATGGCAAACTTTACAAAATTGTCCTTTAAAAAAGGCGAACTAAACAGGGAACTGGCTGATTTTTTCAAAAGCATGATTGAAAAAGGTGCGGTACATGCCTTGCTTGCTCCAATGACTCAGCCTGAAAAAGGGGTGATGCAGACTCTTGTTACAGACCCTTCCAATATTGAAAATATTGATCCTTTTGCACCTGTTGTACCTGTAAATGGCGCTAAAATAGCCTCTTCAGTCACAGCAACGCCTTCAGGCAGAAAGATTGCAATGGTCTTAAGATCATGTGAAGTCCGCGCGTTGGTTGAACTGGTTAAACTGAAACAGGCAAACCTTGATGATGTGCTGCTTATCGGTATTGACTGTTTTGGTCGATATGAAAACCTCGACTTTTTCAAATTTCAGGAACAGGGAAAAACCTCTGAAGATTTTCTTGAAAATGCAGCGGCGGGAAATACTCAAAACAATGATTTTGATATTTCTGCCGCATGCAAAATCTGTGAATTTCCGGTACCGGATAATGTTGATCTCAGGCTGTGTGTAATCGGCACAGGTTCTGATGCTGTGTACATTGAAAGCCTTACACCCAAAGGGGACAAGGCTCTTGAAATACTCGGACTCAGCACAGGAGACTCTCCGGGGAGCCGTGATTCAGAAGTCGAAAAACTGACAAAAAAACGGACTGAAGCTCGTGACAAAGCATTTGCCGAATACAGGGAATCAACCAACAGCATTCAGGCTTTGGAAAAAAGACTGGCCGGTTGTATCAACTGCTATAACTGTAGAGTTGCATGCCCTGTATGTTACTGTAAAGAATGTGTCTTTGTTACGGATACATTCCGCCACAACGGGGACCAGTACATGGGATGGGCAGATAACAGCGGAACCCTGAAAATGCCGACTGATACAACATTCTATCATCTGACCCGAATGTCCCACATGAGTCTGTTCTGTGTGGGTTGCGGTCAGTGCACCAGTGCCTGTCCAAACAGCATTGATCTTATGCCTGTTTTCAGGACAGTGGCACAGAAAACTCAGGGACGTTTTGATTACCAGGCCGGAAGAGCTTTTGACGAAGAACAGCCTTTGGCTGTTTTTAATTCAGATGAGTTAGTTGAAGTCACAGGGCAGGTAAAATAGGAGTATATATTATGGCAGAAAAAAAGCAGACAGGCACAGTTCTCATTGCAGGTGCCGGCATCTCCGGAATCAAGGCCGCCATAGAACTGGCTGAGATCGGTTACAAAGTTTTGCTGACTGACTCATCACCTCAGATAGGCGGCATTCTGGCAAAGCTTGATAACCAATTTCCCACAGACCATTGCGGTATGTGCAGAATGCTGCCCATGGTTGGGCGTGAGTATGCTTCGCAATTCTGTATGCGAAAGAGCCTTTACCATGAAAACATAGAAATACTACCTTTTACAGAAATTACGGCAGTTGAAGGGGATGCAGGCAAATACAATGTAGAACTGCTGAAAAGAGCAAGATACATTGATACAGACAGGTGCAACGGACTGGGTGAATGCATTGATGTCTGCCCTGTTGAAAAGGATGATGAATTTAACCATGGGCTGACCAGACGTAAAGCTGTTTATCAGCCGGTTCCCCATAATACGCCTCAAATGCTGCTGATAGATATGGATGCCTGCACAAAATGCGGCGAGTGTGTCAAAATATGTCCCACAAATGTTATTAATCTTGAAGCAAAAGATGAAGTCCTGACAAAAGAAGTTCACGCCATTATCCTTGCTTCCGGCGTTAAACTTTATAACACAACAGAATTTGAAGATGCCAAATCTTATGCAGTATCTCAGGATGTGGTTACTTCCCTCGGCTTTGAGCGTATTATAAGCGGATCCGGCACATATCAGGGTGAAATCAAACGTCCTTCGGATGGTAAACCGGCAAAAAAAATTGCATGGATTCAGTGTATGGGATCCAGAAACAGAAGACAAAAAAGAGACTATTGTTCTTCAATATGTTGCATGTTTGCTCTGAAAGAGGCCGTGCTTGCCAGGGAAAAAGGCGGCAAAGATGTTGAAACCACAATTTTCTACATGGATATGCGGACATTCGGCAAGGATTTCTACAAATATCGTGAAAAAGCAGTTGACGAACATGGTGTTAAACTGATCCGATGCCGTGTTCAGGGTGTTATGCTTAATCCTGATCACACCCTTGCTGTCAGATACTTTGATCCTGAAACAAATGAATTCTTTGTTAACGACTACGACATGGTTGTCTTGTCAACAGGACAGGTTCCTTATGAAGATCATAAAAAGCTGGCTGATCTGTTGAATCTGGAACTGACTCCCCGGGGACTTCTTCCCTCGGAAGACTATGACAAGGTAAAACTTATCAAACCCGGTCTGTTTGTATGCGGCTCTTTAATGGGACTAACTGATATAAGTGAAGCCATATCAAGCGGCATTGCCGCTGCGGGACAGGCAGCAACTCTTTTATCCTCAATTGATGTTACGACCATTGAAGAAGAAGACATTCCCGAACCTGTTGATAAAGACAGAGAAATGCCTCTTGTATCGGCGCTTTTGTGCAAATGCAGTGAAAAAATGGCTGAAGGCAATGTTGATTTTGATGGCCTGGCCAGTGAACTGCAAAAGTTAAACGGTGTGGGAGAAGTAAACATTATTGATAATATCTGTACTGATCAGGGAAAGCAGGCAGTTCTGGAAATGTCCGGCAAATCAAAATGCAACCGTCTGTTAATCGGGGCATGTCATCCTTTCATGTACCGTAAATCCTTAAAAAACCTTGCAAAAAAAGCCGGGTTTCCTGCTTCCCTTTTTGAAATATTTGATCTTTCATCCATTGTTCATAAAAGTATTTCCGACTCACCAGGTATTGATTGGACAAAACACGCATTTAACGAAATCAGATCCGGAATTGAAAATCTAAAACAAAAACCCGCGCTTCATGTTGAAATCCTTCCTGTTAACCGGACAGCCATTGTCGTTGGAGGCGGAATTGCGGGAATGCACTCGGCATTATCACTTGCCGAAAGACATGTAAATGTTCATTTAATTGAAAAATCAGATAAACTGGGCGGCTACGCGGGAACGGAAATTGAGCACACAATAGACGGACTGGAACCCGTTTCCATGGCAAAAGAGCTTAAACTCAAAGTACTTGAACATAAAAACATAACAGTTCATATGAATTGTGAAGTTGTAAGCGCCAATGGAACTCCTGGCGCGTTTGAAACAAAACTCAGAGATTCTGAAAGCGGAAAAAACAGTTACCTTAGCCATGGCGCCGCTATACTGGCAACTGGCGGACATGAGGGGGCCACATCCGAATATGAATATGGCAACTCAGATCAGATTATTACACAGGCCGGGCTTAAAAAAGGGCTTGCCTCCGGAGAGATTGATGTCAGCGAGGCTGCAAACATTGTCATGATTCAGTGTGTTGGTTCCAGAGAAAAACAGGGGCGTCAATATTGCAGCCGTATCTGTTGCATCGGTGCAATCGCCAATGCATTGACAATTAAAGAAAAAAATCCTGATGCCGGAATTTTTATTCTGTACAGGGATATCATGACATACGGTTTTACAGAGCAGTATTACACAAAAGCCCGTGCTGCAGGTATTGTTTTTGTTAATTACAGCCTTGATAATAAGCCAAAAGTTGAACTTTCCGACGGAAAACCTGTTATCAAATTTACTGAACATGTTCTGAATTCAGAAGTTGAAATATCACCGGACCTGCTGGTACTTTCAACAGGCGTTGATCCTGAGCCTTCCAATAAAAATCTTGGTCAGGCATTCAGCGTTCCGGTAAACGATGATGGATTCTTTGTTGAAGCCGACTCAAAATGGCGTCCTGTTGAATTTAACAAAGTGGGACTTTATCTTGCCGGATTAGCGCATTCGCCAATGACCTTAAAAGACGCTATTTTACAGGCTGAGGCAGCAGCTCAAAAAATCTATGCATTGCTTTCAGGACGGGAAGTTCATACAGCACATGTTATTTCAAAAGTACATCATGCAATATGTGTGCGATGTCAGAGATGCGTTGACATCTGCCCTTATGTAGCCAGGTCTTATGACGAAGCCATTGATAAAATTATTGTTGACAGCGCCACATGTCAGGCTTGTGGCATGTGTGCGGTGGCATGTCAGAATAATGCCGCACAGGTAACGGGCTGGAGTGATAAGCAGATTATGGCAGTGATTGATACTAAATTGTAATGTTTTCAGGTTAACTCAACCAGTAAAATACATGAACTTAAAACCAATACCCGTGAATGAAAATTAGCGAAACAGGTTTTGTCCCGAAGGGACAGACGCTAATAGCCCGCTGATTTATCAGCGGGTTGTTAATCAAAACAAAACCATGTCCCGTAGGGACTGCTGAATTTCAACCGTCCCTACGGGACTGGCACATATTTTTTACAAATCCCGCCGATAAATCGGCGGGCTATTTTCAAATATCCCTCACGGGTATTGAACTTAAAACAGGAAAAACAAATTATGGACTTTAGCCAATCAAATAAAGACTTATGGAAAGAAATATATAACACTGAGGATCTCCATCATTGTTTTAACTGTAGTACATGCATATCAGGCTGCCCTGCATCCTATGGAGATCCCCCGCTTTTGGTAAGAAACCTTGCGCGCATGGTTATTTACGGTTTGGAAGATGAACTCTTTGATGAAGACACTCCATGGTCATGTGTTTCCTGTTCCCGTTGCGAAGAAATGTGCCCAATGGATGTAAAACCTTTTGAAATGATCCTCGCCATACGCAAATGGCAGAGTACAAATGATGAAACCCGTGTTCCCCCGTCAATTGTTGACATTTACAAAAGAGGATACACGCAGGCTGTCGGCACAAATACAGAAATGAGGGAATCACTCGGACTTCCCGAACTGCAGACCATAACCAAAATGCCTGAACAGTTAAAATTTTATCAGGAAATGCTTATGAAAACACCTGTGGTTAGCGAGAACGACTATATGTTTAAAGAGGAATAAAATGGAATTATGTCTTTTTCTTGGTTGTAATACCCCAGCAATAAGGCCCGATGTTGAGAGGGCAATCAGGGCGACAATGCCTGAACTTGGTGTGGAACTTGCAGATACTGAAGGATATGTTTGCTGTCCTGCTTTTGGAGCTTTTCCGTCAACAGATGAAGATTCCTCTCTTGCATCAAGCGGCTGGAACCTTTCCATTGCAGAAGCAAAAGGTCTGGATATTATGGTTCAATGCGGTTCATGCTATAGTTCTCTTCGCATGGGACGTGATCATCTTGCCCATGATAAATCAAAACTTGCCCGGGTTAATGAGCTTTTGGAGCCGACCGGGCGAAAGCTTGAATGCAAGACGTCTGTCCGCCATGTATCCGAAATACTCTATAATGAAGTGGGACCTGAAAAAATATCCCAATCCATTAAAAAAAACCTTGAAGGTCTTCATGGCGTGGTTCAATATCCATGTCACACGCTCTTCCCAAGTGAAATAGTCGGCTTTGAAGAGTCTCCAAGACAGCCCAAAGCATTAAGAGAATTGACCCGGGCTTTGGGAGCCGATGTTGACAGCTACAGCAGAGAACTTCAATGCTGCGGCGGAGCAGGCGGTTTTACAAAAAGCTCTCCCGCAGAGGCAACCCTGTTTGCCAAAGACAAACTTGATGCCATTATTGAAGAAACAAAAGCTGACTTTATTGTTGTTTCATGCATCACCTGCCTGATGCATCTTGACAATATTCAAAAAAAACTCAATGAAGAACAAGGCTCTGATAAATATAACATACCTGTCTTTGACTATAATCAGTTGCTTGCGCTCTGTATGGGATTCGACCCGAAACAGGTAGCCTCCATCTGCACTATTTCCAGGGATTCGGTGATAGATCGGATGTAACAATGCCATTCTCCCCGGTTTTCGTTGTAAAACCGGGGAGTTTATTTAACCTACTTTTTTTAAAACTCACCCCTTTAATCTCCCTTTTGCAAATAAGTAAGATACCCCCCGGAGTTCCGGATTTTTTTACAAAAGTTTAACCAAAGCCGATATAATACTGATTTGGGCTATAGATAAACCGGTTACCCATTTTATAAGGCTTGATTTTGTTTTTTCAATTTTAACTGTCAAATCATTTCTTACTTTTTGGATTTCAACCGTTAAATCAGCTCTTATATTTTCAGTTTCAGTTCTTATTTTTTCTATTTAAACCCGCAGTGCATTCTTTCTTCTTGGTTTTCGTTTCCGGGAAACGCCTGCTTTTTTACGTCTCCTTTCTTCTAATCTGTTTGGTTTTACACGAGGAACTCTTTCCTCTC
>Ga0066623_1008280_pt1 | contig 8951 bp, 2 predicted proteins | sample SaaInl8_200m_RNA_FD_61419 | JGI IMG/M metagenome (GOLD analysis project Ga0066623, IMG submission 61419) | Marine microbial communities from expanding oxygen minimum zones in the Saanich Inlet - SI048_200m_RNA (Metagenome Metatranscriptome) | ecosystem: Environmental > Aquatic > Marine >...
TGATTATGTTTCGAAAATTACTCCTAGTAGTGTTTGCTGTATTTACAGCAATCAGTGGATTTGCTCAATCGACTACCCTCAAGGGTAGGGTTATTGACAAGGCTACCGGGGAAGCCATACCGTTTGCGAACGTTGTGGTGATGTCCGGTGAAACTCAGTTAGGGGGTCGCGCAACAGATTTCGAAGGAAACTACACAATCAAGCCTCTGCCTCCGGGAAACTGGACGGTTAAAGCTACTGCCGTTGGGTATCAGGGCTTAGAGGTTGAACGTGTACTTTTGAAATCAGATGCCATCCGCTTCCTTGACCTTGAATTGATAACCAAAACAGAGCAGATCGCAGAAGTCCAGGTCATTGCGTACAAGGTACCTTTGATCGATAAGGACAATACCCAAACGGGTGAAACAGTGACTGCTGAAGACATCGAAAAGATGCCGGGTCGATCGGTGCTTTCCGTTGCCTCAACCGTTGCCGGGGTCTCCTCGCGCGATGGTAATGGTGTTGGAAATATCCGTGGTGCTCGTGGTGGTAATATTTATTTTGTTGACGGTGTGCGTGTGAGGGGCGGACTGAGTATTCCAAAGGCTGCCCAGGAACAGGTTCAGGTTATAACCGGTGGTATGTCGGCCAAATATGGTGACTTTACCGGGGGTATCGTTAGTATTACTACTAAAGGTGCTACACCGATATTTTTTGGTGGTATTGAACTTGAAACATCGGAGTATCTTGATAAATACGGTCATAACCTGGCTGCATTTAATCTCTCCGGCCCGCTGTTTTCTAAGAAATTGCCTGATGGAAGAAAGAAGACTATTATGGGCTATTTCCTGGCAGCTGACTTTACTCTTAACAGGAATCCACGTCGTCACTGGACAGACACTTATCGGGCAAAGCAGGAAGTTATAGATGACTTGCTGATCAATCCGGTAATACCTAGTTCAACCGGAGTTATCCGTAGTGCTGGCTTATTCCTTGACTCAACTGCTTTTGAGAAAACATGGGTTCATTTGAATACCAGAACCAGTGGGGCTAACTTCTCAGGTAAACTTACCCTGAATGCCAGTGACAATGTAACCGTAACAGTGGGTGGATACTTCTCCATGTATGATAATATTGGTTACAACGGCGGAAATGCCATGTTCAACTGGGACAATAACGGACACAGCACAGGTGGACGATATAGAATCTGGGGTCGTTTTACACAGAGATTCAGCGACCGAAACCCATCACAGGAACAAGCATCTGCTTCTGTTATTAAGAATGCATTTTATCAGGTACTTGCCTCTTATGAGCATTCCTACTCAAAAAATATGTCAAACCGTCATGGTGAAGATTTTTGGAGATATGGTCATGTTGGAACTTTTACAACCACAAAGAGAGAAACTTTTGAATGGTCAGATACTGTATCTGGTTATCCAAATGGAGTTAGAGTAATGAATGGTTGGAAAGATGTCTTGTATGATTTTACTCCAAGTGAATATAACGAAGACCTGGCAGCTCGTACAGTACAGTACTATAGCTTCTTTGATGATCCGGTAGGCCATTATGAAAATTATCAGCAAATTATAAATGGTGGTGGTTTATTGAATGGTAGGAATATTGGTGGAGTTTATGGAAATACTCTTCCTGGTGCTCAGATTGGAGGATATGGTATTGGTGATAACCGTCAGTTCAGGATATCCGCTTCAGGATCTGCTGATATTAAGAATCATGAGATTAGTTTTGGATTTGAATTTGAACAGCGTGATGACCGTAACTGGAGTGTGAATGCTATGGGTTTATGGGAACTTGCACGTCAGCAAACAAATAAGCATATTGAAATGCTTGACTGGTCAAATCCGATTCCGGCCTATGATGCTAATGGTGTATTCATGGATACTATCAGATATAACAGGATGTATAATGCAGAAGACCAATCACAGTTTGACTATAGATTACGTGAACATCTGGGAATGGCTCCTGATGGAACTGAATGGATAGACATCTGGTCATATGACCCAAGTGAATTTGATCTGACGTATTTCAGTCCTGATGAATTACTTAATAATGGTGCATCTTATGTTGGATATCGTGGTTACGACCATTATGGAAACAGATTGACTGAAAAGCCCACTTTTGAAGACTATTTCAGTGAAAAAGATGAAACAACCGGTGAATTTAAGCGCCTTGTTGGTCCTAGTCAACCAATATATGCTGCTGGGTACATTCAGGATAAGTTCGCTTTTAATGATCTGATTTTTAACATAGGTGTAAGAGTCGACCGCTTTGATAATAATAATTACGTGCTTTCTGATCCTTATTCATTATATCTTACTAAAAAGGTAATTGATGTGGACGGAAGTATGAACCCATCAGGGAATCACCCGGCTAATATGGGAGATGATTATGTAGTTTATGTTGATGATGTTTCGGATCCGTCTACCATTAATGGTTACCGTACCGGAGCCAGATGGTTCACAGCACAGGGTGTTGAAGTTCAGGATCCTGATCTGATTGCCTCTTCAACAGGACTTGCTCCTTATCTTGTTAATCCTGATCAAGCACAGCGGAATGAGATTACTCCTGATGCATTTGAGGACTATACACCACAGATTGTTGTGATGCCTCGTGTTTCATTCTCTTTCCCAATTTCAGATGAAGCTCTGTTTTTCGCTCATTATGATATATTATCACAGAGGCCAGGTGGATCATTCAATCCTGCTCAGTATTTCTTCCTTTCAACAAATCCGGGAGGAACGATGACAAATCCAAACCTGAAGCCAACAAAAACAATTGATTATGAATTAGGTTTCCAGCAAAAGCTGACCAATTCATCGTCATTGAAGATTGCAGCCTACTATAGGGAGCAACGTGATATGCAGCAAGCTGTCAGAATTCTCGGAGCTTTCCCGGTTGACTATTTTACAACTGGTAATATTGATTTTGCTACTTCTAAAGGTATGTCTGTTTCTTATGACCTGAGACGTACAGGTAATATCTCACTGAGAGTTAACTACACCTTAGCATATGCATATGGTACAGGTTCAAGTTCAACTCAGCAAATGAGTCTGCTTCGTACTGATCAGCCTAACCTTAGGATTCTTGCTCCTCTATCATGGGATCAGCGTCATAAAGTGAATGTGAATATGGACTTCCGTTTTGCAGATGGAGCTGCTTATAACGGACCAAAACTGTTTGGTAGAGATATTCTTGCCAATGCAGGTGCTAACTTCACAGTTATTTCAGGTTCAGGTTATCCTTATTCAAGAACTCGCGGAGTTGGAGAACCTGGTTTGAAAGGATCACTTAATGGATCTCGTCTTCCATGGACAACTAATATTAAGATGCGTGCAGATAAAGATTTTGATCTGAAATTTAAGAAGAACGGAAACCAATCAGGAAGAAATCTTTCACTGAATGTATATCTTGATGTTGACAATCTGCTGAATACCAGGAATGTTTACGGCGTTTATGCAGCTACTGGTGACCCATTTGATGATGGTTATCTGACTGCGCCAAAAATGCAGCAAAACATTGCAGCTCAGGTTGATCCTGAAGCTTTCAGAATGTTTTATGCCTTTGGAATGCTGAATACTGGAAACTTTAGTGGTCCCAGAACCCTGAGACTTGGTGTTTCCCTTAACTTCTAATCAATCCGGTGATAAAAAAAGTGATATGATGAAAAAGACACTACAGTATATTTCAATTGTAATTCTGGGACTATTTATTTCCAGTGCCAGTTTTGCTGAAAAGTACGTGGGGCCGGGTTCAAGCAATGACACCAGGGATCTAAAATCCATGACAGCGGCTTGTGCTCTTGGTTCTACTGTAACTGAGATTTCTCTTAACAATGTACGTACGTTTATTCGTATGGACGGTATATTATGGACAGACATTGATGGTGGTTCTTCAGGATATGAGATCCCTAAAGGCTCAGGAAAAACATCAATTTATGCAGGTGGAATTTGGATTGGTGGTACTGATGTTAACGGACAGCTCAAATTGACTGCCGTTAGATTCGTTGGTGCACGTAACTACTGGCCTGGTCCATTATTAATGACTACTGATGCTCGTGGTACTACTGATGTTGAAGTGTGCTATCAGTATGACCGTCATTTTGAAATAACCCGCTATCAGGTAGAAGCTTTCCGCGAATGGTATAATACCCCGGCTGCGGATAGAGGAATTGAATTTGAAGGATATGCTATTCCTCAGATTATATTAGATTGGCCAGCCCATGCTGATGCATCTGCTGGTTATGACTTCTATCTGGCTCCTTTCTGGGACAATAATGATGATGGATTTTATAATCCTGCTGATGGTGATTATCCATTCTATGATTTAGATGGAATACTCCCTTGCGGTACTTCACGTGAATTACGTCGTCCAAGACTTTATGGTGATGGTACTGCCTGGTGGGTTTATAATGATCGTGGAAATATCCACTCAGGTCCATCAGGTGAACCAATTGGTATGGAAATCAGAGGTCAGGCCTTTCAATTTTCAACCAATGATGCTCTTAACGATATGAGTTTCTATAATTATGCTCTTATCAACAGGTCAACCTATACTTTGATTGAAACTTATTTTGGTGTATACGTTGACGGTGACCTTGGTTATGCGTTTGATGATTATACCGGATGTCATGTGACGAAGGGTGTAGGTTATTTCTATAATGGAGAAGCTGTTGATGGTAGTGGGGAAGCCTGGGCCTATGGCGCTAATCCTCCTGCTATCGGTATGGACTTCTTTGAAGGCCCTTATCAGGATCCAAATGGTATTGATGATTGTACTAGTTATGATGATCAGAGGAACCTGGTATGTAACGAATGTATTCTTAACGGAAACATTAACGGACTTAACTTCGGTGACGGGGTAGTTGATAATGAGCGCTGGGGAATGAGACGATTCTTGTATTACACCAACGGTGGAGGTGATACAGGTGACCCGAGTTCAGCCCCTCAGCACTATAACTATTTACGTGGATATTGGAAAGATAATGAACGTATGCGTTACTACGGTAACGGTCACCCATCTGGTGGTGGAGACGGCCCGATAGCTGACTTTATGTTCCCCAGAGCTACTGACCCTTGCGGTTGGGGACAGGGTGGAATTCCAATGCCTGTATGGACAGAGGAAACAGAGAATAATACTCCGGCTGACCGTCGTTTGGTTCAGTCATCAGGTCCATTTGTTCTGGAACCAGGTGCAATTAATGATATTACAGTTGGTGTAGTTTGGGCAAGATCTTATGATGGTGGTCTGATGGGTTCAGTTGATAAGATGCTTCAAAGTGATGAAAAAGCTCAGCGTTTGTTTGAAAACTGCTTTCAGGTGGTTGACGGACCAGATGCTCCCGAGCTGACCATCATTGAGCAGGATCAGAAACTCATTTTCCATATCTGGAATAAGCCTAATTCAAATAATTATCTTGAGCAATATGTTGAAAGAGATCCTTTCATTGTTTGTCCTACAAGCAATGCTGATTGTGATGTGAACTATACCTTCCAGGGATATCAAATATGGCAATTGAAAGATCACACTGTTTCTGTTACAGACGCGAGTGAGCATAATTCAAATCTTGCCAGAATGATTTTCCAGTGCGATAAGCGTGATGGTATTGACCAATTGGTGAATTTCTACTGGAATACTGAAATTGAAGCAAACTTCCCTGTTATTGAGGTAAAAGGTGCTGATCTTGGAATTGAGCATACTTTTGTTGTTGAGGAAGATCTATTTGCCAGTGGTATTCGTACCCTGGTTAATAACTCCAGATATTATTACGTAGCTGTTGCTTATGCTTACAACAACTTCTTGAAGTACGACCAGAATAATGCTGATAGTTTTGAAGGCCAGCGTCATCCTTATAAAGCAGGTCGAAAAGGTGCAGGTGGCCCAATAAAAGTATATGAAGTAATACCTCATAAAATTGAGCCTGAGCAAGGTGGTACTTTGATTCAGGGTACTTTCGGTGATGCTCCTATTGTAACTGCTGTTGAAGGTCATGGTACGGGACGAAATATTGTAGATATTGATTCTCTTACCCATGATGCTATTATGGCCGGACCGCCATGGAAAGTAGACAGAATAACTTATGATCTTGGTAAATCTCCAATCGATGTTAAGGTTGTTGACCCATTGAACGTAATTAATGATGTCTTTACCCTGAAATTTGACTCAGTTAATCATTTTGTCGGATCAACGATGAACGGGAAAGTTCTTGCAGGTAAATGGTTTGTAACCAATAGCAAGCAGGATACAATCTTTTCAGAGAGTTGGATTGAAAACAATTATGAGCAGTTGATTCTCGATTGGGGATTAGCTATAAATATTACTCAGGAAGAAATACCTTATCGTTATGGATCAGTGAACAACGGATTCCTTGAAGCAACATTGGAATTTGAGGATTCAGCTGAGCCCTGGTTATGGTTTATTCCTGATGATGACAAAAGCGGACCTCGTAACTGGATTCGCGCCGGATATTCGGGCGGAGATTATTCAGGAGACCGTGATGCGATTTATGAGAAAATACTCGGAGGAACCTGGACTACTTTCAAACAGGCCTACATTGGTAACAATGGTGTAGCCAATTCAGATGCCCGTTCGGCCATTGACACCAAGCGTCAGCGCCTGGCTAATGTGGACCTTTATTTCACTTCAGACAAGTCAATGTGGACCCGTTCACCGGTTATTGAGACAACAGATGATGAAGCCTTATCCTTAGGTAATGTTGAGAAGTTCTATATGCGGGCAGCTCAGTCAGTTGATAAGATGGGTAATCCAGCAGTTGAAGGTGTAGGTGCCGATAGTGCAGATACAGAAGCTGCAAACTACATCAGCGAAGTTGGTCTGGGTTGGTTCCCTGGCTATGCTATTGATGTTGAAACAGGAGAACGTCTGAATATTGTTTATGGTGAGAGTTCATTCCTGACAGGTGATAACGGAGCTGATATGATGTGGAATCCATCTTCACGTGAAGGATCAAAATTGTATGAAGCACGTAATCGTTTGACATCAGAAGGCGTTTACTTCGGAGGTAAGCATTTCATTTATATTATGGGTCATAATGCAACCAAGACAAAGCGTGACAATAATTATTTCCCGGCTTATGACGGAGGTGAGTTCTTTATCGATAAGATCAATGATCCGAAAAAGCGTTATCGTAAGCGTGAGCTCTTTGTGAATGCAATGTGGTGTGCAATTCCAATTCTTGATGAGCGTTATTTCTCAGAAACGGATATTGCAGATGATCCATACGGATTCGTGAAAAGTGATCTTAAGATTCGTTTCAGAGTTGTTGGTCAGTATTGTGTTGATGTGCTCGATTATGCAAAGCCTGACAGTGTTGCACTGAATGCAAACATGCCAATGTATGAATTCAATACCTCAGAGATTTCCACTTTAAGAAATCATACTGAGACTGCAGTTAGCGCTCTTGATTTAATCAGAGTTGTACCTAACCCATATTATGGTTACTCTGCTTATGAATTGACCCAGCTGTCTAATATGGTGAAAGTAACTAATTTACCACAGACATGTACAATTTCGATCTATTCTCTGAATGGTAATCTGATTAGAAGAATCACAAAAGATAGTGATCAGACATTCGTTGAATGGGATATTAAGAATCAATACGGAATCCCAATTGCATCAGGAGTATATATATTCCATATTGACGCTCCGAATATTGGTGAGAAAATTGTAAAATGGTTCGGTGCATTGAGACCTCAAGACCTTAATTCACTTTAATATGAATAAAGTAGTTTTGAAAATAACGAAAGAAATCGATATGAAAAATAATGTCAAATATTTTCTGTGTGCGATACTGATTGTTCTATTGATCAGTCCTGCTGTAATGGCTGGTAATAAACAACGTCTCGGACAAGCAGGTGCCCCTGAATTATTAATTAATCCATGGGCGGGTTCCAGTGGATGGGGCCAGGCTAGTGTCGGTAATGTGTCAGGTCTTGATGCTTTGTACTTAAATGTTGCTGGATCTGCTTTTATCAATAAAACAAACATCGGATATTCTAATACTAACTGGCTTGTTGGTACTGATATCTCCATTAATTCAATGGGATTAGTACAAAAAGTTGGTGATGCCGGAGCATTAGGTGTGTATGTTATGAGTATGGATTTGGGAGAGATTGAAACAACTACCACTGAAAATCCTGAAGGTGGTATGGGTACTTTCAATCCCAAGTATTCTACAATTGGAATCTCTTATGCCAAAGAGTTTTCAAATAGTATTTATGGTGGAGTTGTATTGAAGATTGTCTCTGGTGGTATTTCTGACTTAAAAACCACAGGAGTTGCAATAGATGCTGGAATTCAGTATGTAACAGGATCACAGCGTCAAGTGCATTTCGGTATTACTCTACGTAATGTTGGACCTACCATGAAATATACCGGAGACGGTATGTCATTTCGTGGTACAGTTCCTCCCCATGGAGTTGATATGACTGTTGAGCACAGGTCAGCTGAATTTGAACTTCCTACCCAGGTAAAAATAGGTTTAGCCTATGACTTTAACTTTGGAGTTGGACAACGACTGACAGTCGCTGGTGCTTTCACTTCAAATTCATTTTCCAAAGATCAATATCATCTGGGTCTTGAGTATGACTTTAAAAACATTCTCTTGCTTCGTGGTGGTTATGTTTATGAGGATGGAATTAATCCATTAGAGGATGACTATGATACACGTACAACTGTATTTACTGGTCCTACTGCTGGAGCTTCTGTTCGTGTTCCTTTGAACAAAGAGAATGGTTCAGTTTTCTCAATTGATTATTCATATAGAGATACTAATCCTTTTATGGGTGTTCATACTATTGGAGCGCGGATTATTTTATAGTAAATTCCATATATGCATATAAAAAAAGAGTCCCGAGATATCGGGATTCTTTTTTGTTAATGAACGATGAAAAAGCTTCGTTATGAATAAGTTAAGCTATATGACGGCTGAGGGAATG
>Ga0066623_1012265_pt1 | contig 8722 bp, 5 predicted proteins | sample SaaInl8_200m_RNA_FD_61419 | JGI IMG/M metagenome (GOLD analysis project Ga0066623, IMG submission 61419) | Marine microbial communities from expanding oxygen minimum zones in the Saanich Inlet - SI048_200m_RNA (Metagenome Metatranscriptome) | ecosystem: Environmental > Aquatic > Marine >...
GTCCTATTCTTTCGTGTATTCAAAATTTGATCCAGACCACCTCACAACAAAAGCCCCTCCGCAACACTCGGAGAGGCTTTCCTATTTATCAAAACTCAACCAACGTACCTACACTTCAAGCCAGGAATCCGAATACAAAGAATTACCCAAAATAATATTCACAGTTTTTGCATAATCCTGCATTTCTTTTGACAGGCTGCCCATATCAGGCTGGTTCCCGTCCATAATGCCGTAAATGAGGTCAACTATATCCTGGCGTTGTCCTTTTGCAATTGCGGTGAGTTGTGTATCAAGCGGATCCGAAATTACAGAGTGCATTCCGTTTTTTTCAAGCATTACCATGTAGGTTTGATTGAGAATGGGACGCAGATTTACCGGAGGCCCGTTTGAGATGTTTGAGAGACCGCAGGCGCTTTTTGCGCCCGGGGCAATGTCCTGAAGCATTGCATTAAAAGTCATGAGGCTGATTAACTGAGGTTGCTGTATGTTTACAGGAGTTACAATTCCGTCAACCCAGATTTTTTCATTGGGAATGCCGGCTTCATTTGCAAAATATAGTAACTCAACACAAAGAGCTGCGCGCTCATTTTCATCGCGTGGAAGTCCGTCCGGCCCCCACATAAGAGCAATAAAATCAGCTCCATATTCAGCAGCGATAGGAACCATGCGCTCGTATCTTGCAGGACGGCACATAATTGAATTGATAAGATGAGATTTGCCCGGAACTTCCTTAATTACCTTTAATGCTGCTTGAATAGCATCAATGTTGGAAGTGTCCAGAGCCAAAGGAACATCAGTAACAACTTCCTGAACAGTCTGAACTACCCAGGGCATGAGTTCGTGTCCGTCTTTTTTGGCGGGGCCAAGGTTAATGTCTATATAGTCCATGCCGAGTTTTTTTTGCTCAAGAGCTTCTTCCTGGATCGGCTTTGGATCCCGCTGCTTGAATGCCTTGCCTATTTTTGTTGATATAACGTTTAAGCTTTCACCAATGAGTAACATTCTACCCCCTTTTTTGTGATATTCGCTGTTCAAGGCTAAAAGCCTTGAACAGCTTTCGTGAATTTAAATTTTAGTTTTGTTGTTATGCAAAAGAATTGACGCAAAGAGTCCGGGGCTGCATTCCCACGCAAAGCGCGGGAATGAGTAAAGCCTTGAAGAGCGGGTATGCAGTGTTATCGAGCTTTGAGAAATGCCGGCAGATGGGGAGCTTCTCTGGGGCCGACAGTTATTTTCCAGTCCGGAAGTTCTTCTTCAACGTCTCCGGCAATAGCTGCCGCGTAACCGGGTATGATGAGTTCCTGATGTTTTACCTTGTCGATAATACCTGATTTTTTGACAAATGCCCCAACATCATCACCAGCAAATTTGCCGGCTGCCCAGGCTGTCATAACAGAGAGTCCCTCGGAGTCTTTTATGAGGAGCCATGATGGAACCCTGGAGCTTTCAATTTCGCCTGATACAATAAAGTAGGTAAGAGCAAAGTTGGTGGTAACGAGAACCGGTGAGTTTTCATCAGGATTGTTAATTTCGTAAATTCCCTCGGTTACAGTCATTGGCCGCTGCGGATCTGTAAAGATGTTCAGTCTCTCAAGGAGAAGCGGGAAGAGATTTTCTCCTGTGAAATCAGACATTACCACTATGCCGCCGTATTTCGCGACAAACATGCTTGCGATGAGGGTTTCCATGTCAAGATTGGAAGCCATTTCGCATGGAAAAGTAATGGATGGGAATCCGAGCGCCCGGTTTCCGTCTTTAAGAGCCGCACGCCTGAGACCGACCTGATCCTCAAATGCCTGTTTAATCTCTCTGGCGCCTGTATCAATAACAATATCTTTTAGCCCGATTTTCATGAGCTTTTCTGTTAATTCTGCTACTCCGTCAGCAGATTCAGCTTTTACAGCCAACGGAAGATTGTTCTCCTTTGCGAGAGCGCCGAATTCATCAATGTTGCCGGATGTTGCAGCATACATAAGCGGCCTTTTGAATCCGCAGGCCTGAATACCGGCTTTCATAACTTCAGTATTTTCAGTCATTAATATGATGTTAAATTCCGAAGTTTCGGCAATGGTTTTTGCTTTTGCAGCAAAAGCGTCTTTATCCCCGTTTACATCTTTTAATGCTATTAGTTCGGGTCTGAGGTTAAGCCCGACTCTCTCAAATTGAAATGCATTCCATGTTTTGAGTCTGGCTTCAAGGTCTGCGTCTGCTATATCGGAAGGTGTAAGCCCTGCCAGAAGAGTTGGGTTATAAAAAGTTTTTTCATGCCTGTATTGAACTGTTTCACCACCAGCGCTGCTTTTTCTGACGCCTTTTCCGATTGGAACCGGTCGAATCGGAGGCGCTGAAGCTTCTGCAAGTTGCTCTTTGGCTTCTTCAGACACATATGGGCAACTGTCAAGCTCGGCTTTGCCGGATGCCAGATTCATCGCAAAGGCAAGGCATGTTGGAACGCCGCATTCTTTGCAGTTGGTTTTCGGCAGGAGTTTAAAAATTTGGATACCGGTTAATGCCATATTTGTCTCCTTCTTTTGTTATTCAATATTTTTATTAAACTTTATGGGACAGGAGTAAATTCCTGTCCCGATAATCAGATTATCCTACAATCGGTTCCATGGAAAGGGCGGGATGGCCTTTTTCCTTGAGGAAAGGAAGAATTTCTTCTTCTGTTATTCCGACTGTTTCATCTGCAATTTTATCATAAAGATCCGAAACTCCGAGAGCTTCACCGCGTTTGATAATCCGCTCTTTGATTTCTTCTTTAAGAATTTTCGGCATCCAGACCATGCGTAAAAGTCCACCGTCACCAAGAATAAATTTACCCTGAGTGATGTTGAATTTGGAGTGTCCCACAAAACCCGGAGATGATGCGCCACCGCCCATAACGCCTGCAAGAGTGGTGAATTTCATACCGCAGGGAGTTTCACCTGTGTAGTCTCGGTTTACAGTCATTACACCGTTGCATGCAGGAAGCATTGCCGCAATACATTCGCAGCAACCGCATGTGGTCATTGGATCAATAACCATGGAGTAAAAATTGTAATGAGTAACAGCGCCTCTTGAAGCTTTGTAAACAAAGTCATTGACACCTTTCCACTGGCCTAACTTGGAATCAACACATTCGCCTTTTTCAATAGGCTGGTTGGGCCCTGTCGGGTTTATCTCATAAGACGCCTTGCAGTCCATCCAGTTGTATGCTCCGCAAAGACCTGTTCTTTCAGGACTTACTGAACATACATGGTTTGGAGCAAATGACTGGCAGAGTGTGCATGAGTAGTAAGTTTCAACATCTTCGTCAGTCATGTTATCAACACGTTCATCTCTTGTCCTGTATTCTGCACGGGCACGTTTGGTAAGTTTGTCAACATCTTCTTTGTTTGTGTAAAGGGTAACCTGGACTTTGTCTAAAATCTTGCCGAAATCCTGATGGAACTTGGCATGGAGAACAACGCCGATGTCCTTTAATGTAAAGCCTTTTTCAACACCGGCTTTGCCTACCCTGATCCATGCTATATCCCTCTGGCCGATATGCATGATGCCCTGGATATAATTGATTAAATGATGGATCTGCCTTTCAAGGATCGGTTCAAAGTCAGTCTGCATTTCACGGCCCGCAACCTGAACATAGATGCCGAGCGGAAGTGTGCCGCCTGGCTTAAGGTCTGTAAGGTCTTTGCCGATGACTTCTACTTTACCATCTTCGATCTCGTTCATTTCAGCCATTTTAACAAGCTCTGTGGCCTGGGTTTTTCCTCCGCCCATCTGACATTGGAGGTCAGCGCCCCTTACACGCTCACCTTCATAAGCGGGACCAAATGAACATGGAATGTCAATTTCAGAAATGGTAACTTTAAGTCCTCTGACTTCAACAGATCTCTGGCAGATCTCATCATGCGGAACATTTGCTACAACATGCTCGTAAGTACAGATACCGGTTGGGAGTACTTCCGGAATATCAGTATCGGCTAAGGTCGGAAAGCCCCAGTTTACACATCCTGCGGCTGCAACGCCCCATTCTGTTCCAACATCGCCAAGCGCATTTACAAAAGCAAAAACACGCTCTTTATTATAAAGGAGTATCTTTTTGTAGTCGCCCGGCTGAACACCACCGAATGCCATTGCTGCTCTGTTTGCAAAACCGAGTGCAAATATGGCTGAAGAAATATCAGGGCCAAAAGGCACTATTCTTGTATTCCACCCGATCTGAACCCCTGCTTCAATGAGCTGTTGAATTACTGTTGTGCCGTTATGATTTGCAGCGCAGAAGATATAAAGGTTTTTCTTCTGGTAGTCTTCAACAATCATTTTGGCAATTTCAGGATTAGGAGCAGAACCTACAATAGCTGCAAACCCTGGGGCGGTTCCATCCACAAACTCAACTCCTCTTTTTCTGAGAATGATGTCGTCTGCGGGGCCAACCCATATTTTTCCTGCCTCTATATCAGGATCTTCTTGCGGCAGATAAAAATCAGGCTGTCTTAAAATACGGAGCGCTTCTATTATTTCATAAGCAAAAAGACCGGCCATGCCAGCGTCCAGAAGCGGCCCGAGATATGGAAGATTATTCTTTCCTTTAACATGATCGGGAAGAAGACCGCGGGCAAATTCAAGCGGTTTTTTAATGTCTTCAAGAGTTTCAACTTTTAAACCGGTAAGAGAATAGATAACCGGCAGATAGTAGCCTGTATTCGGGAATTCTATTTTTGAGTCCGCATTAAATGTTTCAAGAGCTTTTTGGTACTCTCCTTCAGCTTTTGAAACAACTTTATAACCACCCTGTATGGCGGCAAATGCTATTAATTTAGACATATTTTCCTCCTTCGTTGAGGATGATTTATCAGTTTTAACTTATGGTAATGATTTTGCAGCACAGTTATGCATCCAATGCCTGACGGTCAGCCATATCCATAAGAACTCTTTCTCTGGCTCTGTCAATGCCGAGCGCCTTTCGTTTCTTATCAATGTGAGCGATCATCTTTTGTGCATGCTTGACAGGATCCGGCTCAACATCCCACATACCGCCGTATATCTTTTCCAGTTCTTTGGAGAGATAGTTGTGGAATACAGGAGCTCCGGATGTCGGAAGATATCCGCCGAATACAGTGTATATACCTGATGTAACTACATACTGGCCGATACTGATCGCTTTTTCACTCATCCATTCCGGCGCGCTTCCTGCAACCGGTAGATCACATATGTTGTTGCCGAGTCCGCCGGCCTTTACAACTTCTGTTGCAGCCAGAAGAATACGGCTGTTATCAACGCATGATCCCATATGCAGGACAGGAGGAATGCCGACTGTTTCACATACTTCAGCAAGCCCAGGCCCGCAATATACTGCCGCGCTTTCAGGTGTAAGAAGTCCGTGGGCTGCGCAGGTTATTCCGTTACATCCTGTTGAAAGAACAATGACATCATTTTTAATAAGTTCTTTTACAACTGTGATATGAGCTTCATTATGCTTTGACCTTGCATTATTGCAGCCAACAACACCAGCAATACCCCGGATACGACCGTTAATTATATTATCGTTTAAGGTGTAGTAGGTGCCTCGGAATGTGCCTCCAAGGTGATATTGAATTGACTCAACGCCAAATCCTGCAATCTGAGGAGATTTATGCTGTGGGATGGTAACATCTGCGCCACGATTTTGAAAATTGTCAATCGCCATTCTCACGATTTTTTCAGCGTCTTCCAATGCATAGTGTTCATCAAATTCAATGTGAATTACATTGTCCTGTTCCATTTTTGCAATCGGATGGGTTGTAATCAGTTTTGTATGGAAACATTTTGCAACATTGGCAAGGTTCTGCATAACACACTGAATGTCAACAACCATTGCATCACAAGCGCCTGTAATAATTACAAGTTCCTGCTGCAGGAAATTGCCTGCGGGCGGAACTCCGTGACGCTGGAGGATCTCGTTGGCAGTACAGCAGATACCACCGAGTTGAATGCCTTTAGCGCCTTTCTTTTTAGCATATTCAATTAGTTCAGGTTTCTGGGAAACAGCTACAATCATCTCGGAAAGTACAGGCTCATGACCATGAACAATTATGTTTACATGATCTTTTTTCATAATCCCGAGGTTTGCTTCTGACTGAAGCGGATAAGGAGTTCCGAAAAGAATATCCTGTAGATCAGTTGCCAGCATTGATCCGCCCCATCCATCAGCAAGAGACGCTCTGGTACCCTGTTTGATCATGTTCTTGTAATCCTGATCAACACCCATATGGGTCCTGTGCATAATCTCCACAATTTCCCTGTCAATATTTCTGGGAAGAACACCCTGTTTTTTCCATGTTTCATAAAGGGCTTCAGGCGCTCTCTTTAAATAAAGAAGTTCACCTTCTGATTTACCCCATTCATTTAAGGCTTTTTTACCAACTTCAAGAGCTATTTCATCAATGTCTCTGTCTTTTTCTTCACCATCGACCTGAACTGTAGTTGCAACACCGAGTAAAGGCGCTATGGAGATAAGTTTGTTGGTGTCTTTAATTTTATAGGCGTCTGTCTCTTTTCTTGCAGCGGACAGAAAGACTTCCGCTACACAGCGGCCATGATCCGAATGAGCTGCCGCGCCGCCTGCTATCATTCTGAGAAAATTACGGGCCGCAATAGTATTTGCGGTTGCTCCGCACAGACCTTTTCTGGTGTCTTCTCCTTCCACTCCACCTTTGGGTAAAGGCAGCCGACAGGGACCCATTGCACAGTTTTTGCAGCATGTGCCCTGAATTCCGATATTACAGGGTTTCATATTTAGGGCCCTGTCAAAGACCGTTTCAATACCCAGCTCGTGGGATCGTTCTATCATTTCCTTAGTTGCGATATCAATGGTAGCCGCAGCCGGATCAGCCAGCTTGGGAGACTTATCCGGTTTGGCAACCTTTACTTTTTTCTGTTCTGCCATTAGAGGTTCCTCCTCTTATGTTAGTTTTCGGCAATTTTTCAGATATCGGGAGATTTTCCGTTGCCCGATTGTCTGAGGTTCAATATTTAATATAAAGGTACCCTTCTGTGTGTCCACATAAGTTTTTCCAGAATCTTTTCTGTGGGAGACTTTTGTACGGCAGCAGGTGTATGAGGAACTTCTTCGTCTTCATCGCCTTCTGCTCTGTCTGCAGCGAGAGATTCACGTTCTGCCGCTCTTTTTTGTCTTAATTCATCTTCCTGAGCTTCTCTTTCAGATCTTGCTTCAGCAGCAGCCTTTGCCTTTGCATCCGCTTTTGCCTTTGCTTCTGCTTCTGCTTTTGCCTGAGCGTCGGCCTTGGCTTTGGCCTCTGCATCTCCCTTGGCTTTGGCATCAGCCTTTGCTTTAACCTCTGCATCGGCTTTTGCCCTGGCCTTCGCCTCAGCTTCTGCTTTTGGATCAACCTTTTCTTCTGCTTTTGGCGCGGCCTGCTCAGCAGCAGGCTTTTGAGGAGCAGCAGCAGGTTTATGAGGAGCAGCCTGTTTGGGAGCAGCTTTTTTTGCCACAGGTTTAGCGGCCTTTTCCTCTTCTATTGTGAGATCCGGCGTTGGAGCAAGAGATGCATAGTTAATGTCCACATCATCAAACTGTTTTTGAATCCGTGCCACATCAGATGCAGCGCCGCTTTCACAAATTAAATCTATAAAGGCTTTTGCCAGACGGATCGCCTCAGGATGTCTCATAATAAGAATATTTGAACCTGCCATCAGATAAGTTACAGCTCCGACAGCTTCCATGAGAATACCGCGTTTTTCAGGATCGCCCAGAAGCGGGGCTTCATCCGCAGTCTGTTTTGCTTCTTTGCACTTCCAGACTTCGTTCCCGAGATTATTAATTATCGGGAATTGCAGTTTATCATCACCCTGAGCCATTGCCGCCATTCTCAGACGTTCCATGACTGAATAAGAATATTCCAGCCCATATCCAAGGCCGCCGGTTGTGGGATCAATAATCAGCTTGTCCATGGAAAGTCCAAGGTTTTCAAGCAGAATATTGACCTGTTTTGCAAGGTTAACGTCAATAGGTGAAGATGAAATTACGGTATGCCCGTATCCCATTGCCGCAGCGCCGATCCCTTTGTGGTTCTTATCTTCTACCGGCCCTATGGTGAGATCTGTATTCTGGCATACTTCTGCTATCTTTTTTAAAACTTCTTCATCTTTCTCGGAATTAGCACACCCCCACACAATCAGTGGCACATCAATAGCTTCACTTACTTTTTGTACTGTGGCCGCCGCATCATCAGCGCTTGCATTCTTCCCGTTCGGGTCAATGCTTTTGAGCTGAAGAACAACCATTTCAGCGCCAAAAACATCAACACACTTTTTAGCCCACGCAACCGGATCCGAAGCAACGTCTTTAAAATTGCTGATTGCCGCGTCCGGCCAGTCTTCCGGTTCCATGTCCCATATTTCCATTGCAATTTTAGGTTTGTTGGGCATCTTTCCTTCAAACAGGTAAAAAGGATATGATGTTTCGCCTCCGACGGTAACAGCTTTATCTCCTTGTCCTATAGAGATTTCCTTTATTCCGCCGGAATAAGTTTCTTTGTAAAATTCAAGACCCAATGTGACCTCCTTCAATAAATTAAAAAACTGTTTGAGAGCGCGCCTGAAAACTAAAAGCACACATTTCAGCCGAACTCTAAAATTGAGGTTACTCTATTATGACTTTTCAACTAATTGAAAATCAGCCTCGCCTCCTTCCATTATTAAAAAATTTAATCCATCCTGTGTTTCACTTAATTACAGG
>Ga0066623_1017046_pt1 | contig 8701 bp, 11 predicted proteins | sample SaaInl8_200m_RNA_FD_61419 | JGI IMG/M metagenome (GOLD analysis project Ga0066623, IMG submission 61419) | Marine microbial communities from expanding oxygen minimum zones in the Saanich Inlet - SI048_200m_RNA (Metagenome Metatranscriptome) | ecosystem: Environmental > Aquatic > Marine >...
GTTTTGTATTAGCAATTTTGCACAGAACCGGAAGTTGTAGAAAACACGTATAAAGATGTAACTTATCCACCTTACTCACCAAAATCCGAATATATGATGATGAATCGGTAAAAAGCCAAAAATAGAAAAATCAGTATCAATGATTGCAATAGTTGGACCATGCAAAATATCTAAAATCAGACATTTTACCAGCCCATCTATAATAGTTAATTGCGCATTCCGAAAAATTCTGGTATGAAAATCATCAGCCTTAAATCAAATCATGCTGCCTGGTAGCAGCCACAACAATAAAAGCCGGAAGCTTTTTCTATTTAAAATAAAGTAAACAGGAATAAAATTTTTATGGGCGGTAAAATTCTTATTAATGCGGTTGACGCTACTGAATGCAGAATCGCAAAAGTAAAAAATAGTAAACTCGAAGAATTTCATATTGAAAATGCTTCAAGAGAAATTACTCATGGTAATATATATAAAGGTATAATTACCCGTATAGAACCCAGTCTTCAGGCGGTATTTGTTGACTATGGAACAGATCGTCACGGATTTTTACAAAAAAATGAGATCCACAGCGATTACTATCAGGATACAAGTGCAGACAACCCTTCAATCCGCGACATTATTAAACAGGATCAGGAACTTCTTGTACAGGTTATCAAGGATCCGGTGAGAAACAAAGGAGCTGTTCTTTCAACTAACATCTCTCTGGCCGGCCGATATGTTGTAATCATGCCAGGAAGCGAAAATCGTGGAATATCGCGTAAAATTGAGACTCCGGAAGAACGTGAACGACTCCGGGGCATTGTTGATAACCTGAAAGTGCCGGAAGGTTTTGGTGTTATTGTCCGGACCGTAGGTGAAAACTGCACAAAAACACTCATCTCAAAAGATGTAACCTATCTTATACGGTTATGGAAAAACATTAAAAAAAATGTTATGGAAGTTGAGACCCCCTCTCTCTTACACAAAGAACGTAATTTTGTTTTGCGCTCAATACGAGACTATTTTACGTCTGATGTAAGTGAAATTCTCATTGATGACATTGATGTTTTTCGTGAAGTTAAAGACTTTATTCATATAATCTCTCCCAAGCATACCAGGATCGTTAAGCAGTACAAAAGTGACAAGCCTATATTTACAAAACATCAACTGGAAAATCAGATTGCTTCTATATACAAAAACCGGGTCATATTAAAATCAGGCGGTTCCATAGTTATTGAACAGACCGAAGCTCTGGTTGCCATTGATGTCAACTCCGGTAAATCAACCCAAAACAGATCAATTGAACAGACAGCATATCAGACTAATCTTGAGGCTGCCGAGGAAATAGCGCGTCAATTGCGGCTCAGAGATTTAGGGGGACTGATAGTACTGGATTTAATTGACATGAAAGAGCAGAAGCATCGAAGGGAAGTTGAAAAAGCTCTGAAAACTCATGTACGACAGGACAAGGCTAAAACAAAAATCGGAAGAATATCTGCATTTGGTTTAATAGAAATGTCCAGACAAAGGATTCGGCCCTCAATTGAATTCAGCAGTTTTCAGTCTTGTAAACACTGCCACGGCAAAGGATTGATCCCATCTCCGGAAACCCTTGGAGCAGGATTTTTAAGAAAGCTTAACCTTGAGGCATTAAAGCCTGATATTACCAGCGTAAAAGGTATTGTACCGGTTGAAGTTGCGGACTACATTCTAAATAAAAAACGAAAGGAACTTGTTGATCTGGAAACCGGGAGAGAAATATCTATTTCCATTGAAGGTAACAGTGCAATGGTCCCGGGGGAAAGTGATATAATTAATGAAAACGGAAAATCTGCAAAGGAGTGAGGTAAAACTTATGAAAAGGATAGGTTCGGCAAAATCAGACAACACTGGCAAGTCGAAAGTTATTTTTGTAATCATTATGGTTACAATTATAGCTTTTCTGATTAGCTGTGGAGAAAAAAAGGAAGAAGAGGTTTCCGATCAGGTTAAGGCGCCGGAAACAGAAGATACACAATCAACTGAAACTGAAAAAGTCATTAATTATAACTCGTTGCAAAAAGACAGCGATATGATGCAGGAACGTAAAGCTAACCTGGGAGTTGAAAAAGGCGTGGACTTAATTGTTAAATCCGAAGAATCTCTTCGAATTGGCAATACAACAGTTTCAATGCAGGAAATTATAGATAAAATAAATCAACAAAGCGGAAAGCTTATTGAAACAGAGATTGGCAACACACGAAGCTCAGAAAAATCAGTATCTTATGGTATTCATGTGGTGGTACAGAATGACAATATCTGGAATATACACTTCGGACTTTTAAAAGATTATTTTAATGCAAGGAATATTTCCCTGTCTCCGATGTCAGACGAACCTGATCAGGAGGGTTACAGTTCAGGCGTTGGCAAACTTTTAAAATTTTCGGAAAAATTAGCCTATATTTACAATCTTAAAGAACGCAGACTTGACATCAACGTTGATACGATCATTCCGATGAGCAAAGTTGTTGTTTACAATATGGATCGTGTGTTCAATCTCCTAGATAACATTGATTATACTCATATTGACTCACTTAGATTTGACGGAAAAACACTCTGGCTTCCCGCGGAAGAATAAGAATTACATAACAGTTTATTATAAGGATACCAAAAGAAAGTATAACATTTTTAACAAGTTCACGGAGGTTTAAATTTTGATTGACATCGCTTATGCAATGGGACAAAGCGGCGCCGAGGGGGCCGGTGGATTTCAGGCGTTTATCCCGCTTATTTTAATGTTTGTTATTTTTTATTTTCTGTTAATCAGACCCCAGCAGAAAAAAGCAAAAGAACACCGTAAAATGATATCTGAACTGAAAAAAGGGGATATCATTCAGACCAGCGGAGGGCTACAGGGGCGAATAACCGGCTTAAACGACACTCTTATTACAGTTGAAATCGCAGAAAAAGTTCGTGTTAAAATTGCGCGTGCAAATGTAGCGCGACTGACCAGTACATCAGAACAGAAGTTGCCTGATAAATCTGAGAAAAAAGAAAAAAGCTGATTTTTTTCCTAAAATTGCTCATGGACAGGGCAACACTGATGAATCGGCAAAAAGCCAAAAACAGAAGAATCTATATAAATCGTTGGCTTGGGTAAAATACCTAAAACCGGAGTTTTACCAGTTCATCAAAATTGAATACTGCAGCTTTTCCAAAAAGCCCCATTTAACCAGTTTGAACGGTTTTATGGGGCTTTAATCTGAAAACCAAGGAAACAGACAATTGAAAAACATTTCATGGAGACTGGTTATTGTTCTGGGTGCGATTATAACAGCCTTAATATATGTCCTGCCGACACTAAGACCAGGTACGTGGCCTGATAAAAAAATAAACCTTGGGCTTGATCTTCAGGGAGGTATGCACCTTGTTCTTGAAGTTGATACCCAAAAAGCTGTTGAAAGCACAGTTGAACGTATCTCTCATGAACTTCGCACATCTTTAAGAAAAGAACGTATCCGGTACAAGGGAGTCGAAAGAACCGAACACATCAAATTATCTGTAAAAATACCGGATGACAACAACGTAGTGAGCAAATTTGATTCCCTGCTTGACAATGAGTTCGGAGATATACGCATACTTTCAAGATCCGCTGACAACGGCACGCTCACCATTATAATGGACCTGCCGGATAACGAAACCAGCAGGATTAAACAATCAGCAACCCGGCAGGCCCTGGAAACAATAAGAAACAGGATTGACCAGTTCGGTGTCAGCGAACCTGATATCCGTCTTCAGGGAGAAAACCGGATACTCATACAACTGCCTGGCGTACGGGATACCAAACGTGCAAAAGACCTTATCGGCAAAACAGCGCTTTTGGAATTTAAACTCGTAGATAATACCCACGACATTGATTCGGCCCTTAAAGGAAACATACCAAGAGGTTGCGAAATCCTTTACCAGACAAGCGAAGACCCTTCAACCAACCGCACCATAAAAACTCCTTTCTTAATAAAAAAGCACACTCTTTTGACAGGAGCGCTCCTTACAGAAGCGCGGGTTGAAATAGACTCACAGTACAATGAGCCCTATGTTTCCATCAAGTTTGATAAAAAAGGCGGCAGAATCTTTGAAAGGATAACCGGAGAGCACATTAAAGAACGGTTAGCGATTATATTAGACAACACCGTTTACTCAGCGCCTGTTATTCAGGATAGAATTTCTGGCGGCGAAGCTCGAATCACAGGGAGATTCACAACAGAAGAAGCTCGTGATCTCGCTATTGTTCTGCGCGCGGGTGCACTTCCTGCTCCTGTAAATATTCTTGAAGAAAGGACAGTGGGCCCTTCGCTTGGAGCTGACTCCATTAGCAGCGGAATATTTTCAATGTGTGTAGGCGGGCTTTTAGTTATTTTGTTCATGCTTCTTTATTATAAAGGGGCCGGCCTGCTCGCGAATTTTGCACTGGTTTTAAACCTTCTTTTTATAGCCGGTGGGCTGGCTGGATTTCAAGCCACGCTGACTCTTCCCGGAATTGCCGGCATAATACTTACTATAGGAATGGCGGTTGATGCGAATGTCCTGATATTCGAACGCATACGTGAAGAACTCAACATTGGAAAGACTCCCCGCTCAGCGGTTAATGCAGGCTATAACAAAGCAACTCTAACTATACTGGATGCAAACGTTACCACCCTAATAGCCGCGTTAGTCCTTTTTCAATTCGGAACAGGCGCTGTCAAAGGATTTGCTATAACTTTAAGTTTAGGGGTGCTAGCCAGTCTTTTTACAGCTCTTATTCTGACGCGGGTTATATTCGACTTTTTGATGGTTAAAGTAAAGATAAAGCGGTTGAGTATATAGGGGGTAATTATCTATAAAATGAAAGTATATGCAGATACCTCTGTGTTTGGCGGAGTGTTTGATAATGAACCTGGTTGTGTCGTTCTAAAAAGGCGTGGTGCTGAGTATGTTGCGGAAAAGTTAAAAGGTTTAACCAGCAATGAACAACTCGAATTTTGGCGTAAGCGTTCCGAACAGTTAGAAGCGCTCCAGTCTGAGGTTCGTTCCCGTTCAAAAAGGGAGAGGTGCCTGACGAAGCGTTGAGCCGGACCCCGCCACCATGCTTTATATGGAGAGCATAATGGAGTATTCAATATTGAAACCCTGGAAATGACAGAGGGAGATATGCCGGCAAGAGCCAGGAAAATGATTATTGAGTGGGCTTCAATGTATCAGGATAATTTGATAAAAATATGGGAAACCCATGAATTTAAGAAAATTCCACCATTGAGGTAAAAAAGATGACTCCCCCAAAGATTAAATCTGTGAAACCGACTGATGAATATGAACTTATTGTAGAATTTGGCAACAAAGAAAAGAGAAAATATGACGTAGCTCCATTATTAAGCAAAGATATCTTTTATCCTCTCTTAAATCAGTCATTTTTTAAAAATGTTCGTGTTGAGCAGGGAGGTTATGCTGTAGTCTGGAATGATGAGATTGACATAAGTGAATATGAGTTATGGCTGCATGGGAAAGTAATTTCGGTGTGATCTAATCCGGGAATAAGTACTCTCTGTAAAAATACAAGGTGTGGGCTGGAAAAAGCATAATCTGCTTTATATACGAAACCGGGAGTTTCAATTATGAGAGTAATAGAACTGACTCAACATCTTTTAAATGTAGATGAAATCCTCAATTCTGCGGGAATGGAAAATATTATCATTAAGGTTTCGGACGGAAGAGAATTTGTTCCTGCCGAAGTTGACAGCTTTGATAAAGAGATTGGGCATCCTTCATACAGCCCTCAAAGTAGTTTACACTTTTCTGCAGGATATTCCCTTGAAACGTAAGCAGGATTCCGGAAAGTGTAAGGCGGGAAATGAAGGATGCCAGAGATTGAACTGACAAGACAAAGTGAGGAACTGGCGAATTTTTCAGACCTGCAGCGCTACCGACATAATAACGTAACAAAGCGTCTCAATGATATCTACGCTGAACAGCCATCAAGCCTCGACCCTGTGCTTCAGGATGTTCAGGCAGCTTCGTCGGTTGTTCGGGAAAAATGGTAATGAAGCGTGGAGAGATATGGTGGGCTTCTCTGCCTGAACCCCCATTAATATTTAAATAAAATATTGATTACAGGCCTGTGGTGCGGGAGCATCAGGCTGATAATAATCAATACAGAGAGAAAAAAGATGGCGTATAGTGATTTGACTCTTAAGAAGATTCAGGAAATCTTTCAAATAGAGCTTATTGAAGAGACAGGGACATTTTCCGGATCGAAAGAAGTTGAGATAAATCCTTACTTCTCCGAAATATTGACAGAGAATATCCCATTGGCTTTAGCTATTAATACAGAAAAAGCCCGCTCCGAATTAATCATATCTCCTGTTTTGGTAGAACTCAGAAAAATCCATAAGAAGAAGATAAGCCTTTTCTCAGGAATAGAGTTCAATGTGGATAAAACAAAAAATTTGGCCGGATTCTGTGATTTTATTCTGAGCAATTCTCCTGAGCAGTTATTTTTGAAATCTCCTGTAGTTGCAATTGTAGAAGCAAAAAATGAGAATATCATGGCCGGATTAAGTCAATGTATTGCGGAAATGATTGCTTCTAAAATTCTTAATCAAGAGGAAGGGAATATAAAAATAAAAGTTTATGGTTCGGTAACATCTGGAAATTTATGGAAGTTCCTTAAGATGGAAAAGAATAGAGTTTTCGTTGATTTGGATGATTATGGGATTAAAGATGTTGGTAAAATATTAGGCATTCTGTCAGAAATGGTAGAGCAGAAAGCCTAGCCTGGCTTTTAAATATAACTGAAATTCTAAATTGGTGGGTATGGAAAATATTAACCTTAAAGGTTTCGGACGGAAGAAAATTTGTTCTTGCCGAAGTTGACAGTTTTGATAAAGAGATTCAACTGACAAGAGAAAGTGAGGAACTGATGAATTTTTTAGATCGGCGTTCCAAAGAGGAAAAGACATACACGCTTGAAGAAGTGAAACAGCAGCTTGGAATATAAATCTGATTATCATATAGTTACTATTTGATGACAGGAGAAAAAACCGATGTCTTCAACTATTGGAGGAGAAGATATAAATCATGATCTTTCGACAGATGAAAAAGAGAGACTGGAAAAAGAACTTCGTGCCAAAGCAAGAAAACTGATGCTGACGGAAAAAAAGAAGAAAAGAAAATCTCTGCTGAATCAGGCAAATGAAATCTCACGACGTAAATCGAAACGTGCTGACCATCATTAAGAGGGACTTTATGAAAATATATTTAAATAAAAGTTCATTGCTGACAGATAGATATCAGCAGATCCTCGCTTCCGAATGGACCTTTGAAACAATGAAAAAGAGTCTTGAACTGGCAGATTCTTTTCTTAATACCTGTCAGTCTCCTCTCGGTTTTTCCGAATTGATCCAAAGTTATGAAAATTCCGAACTGCCTGATTTTTTTATATACTCTGATTTTACAAATTATTTAAAAGATCAAACTATGCTGCTCGGCAGTAAAAATCTTCCCAATATCCCTGAAAAGATACCCAAAAGACGATCTCCGTCAAAAATCGAATATTCCAGACTGACACTTGAAGCTATCTATAATCTGGCTTTTCCTGTATTTGCAACATATAAGAACGAAAAAGATTTTATTTTGGAAGGTGACATCCGATTCTTACGTGATATTCAGAGTCTTATTTTTATACTCACTTCTGATTTTATATTGCCGCTTTTACGGGAAAACCGTTTAAAAGAAGAATCCGATTATCTTAACCTTATCATGTTTACTCACAGTCTGATGGCATGGCATGATAATCCTGCTCATCAGAATCAGCTTTTTTCAATAGTGTTTGACAACATCGGTTGTCATGAAGCTGTTATCGAATGCCAGTATATCGCTTTCAGGCTGACAGCGCCGGAAGAACATGATTATCTGACCAAAGCTCAGGCATATTGGGCAGCGCTTATTGATGCTGAAATGTTTGACAAGGCCAAAGAATTCGCACTGAGACTTCTTCGCAATTCTTCGGAAAATCATTTTGATGAAATAAAAGAGATTATTGAATTAAGTTTCCAATTAGAACATAGCTAAATGGTCATTATTCGAAAAAAGGTCCTTGATCTTAGCGTTATTTTTCAAAAAAACTACATAAAAAGGAACATTTTTAATGCAGTTTGTAAAACCTGACATAAATATTGATTTTATAGGTAAAAAGAAGCTCGCTTTCCTCATATCCGTCACCATGATTCTTATCAGTCTCATCGTTCTTGTTATTAATAAAGGCCCGCGCTACGGGATTGACTTTGCAGGCGGAACATTGATTCAGGTAAAATTTCAGACAACTACAAATAATCAAAGTATCAAATCAAGTCTGTCCACAATCGATCTTGGGAAATCCACAGTTCAGCGATTTGGTGAACAGGCTCAAAATGAATATCTTATAAGGACAGATAAGTCGGTTAAAACTTTTGATGATCTTGCAAATAAGGTTAAAAATGCTCTGCAAACCGGCGCCAAAAGAGATGTTCAGATACGACGTATTGAAATGGTGGGCCCTCAGGTTGGCAAAGACCTGCGTGAAAAAGCTCTTTTTGCCATGTTTTACGCGCTTCTTTTCATTACCATCTACATATCCGGCCGCTTTGAACTCAAATGGGTGCAAAGCGGTATTGTCGCGGGAAGTCTGGCCGTGGCTGTTTACGGCTCAAGCCTTCTCAACATCAGTATC
>Ga0066623_1001549_pt1 | contig 8541 bp, 15 predicted proteins | sample SaaInl8_200m_RNA_FD_61419 | JGI IMG/M metagenome (GOLD analysis project Ga0066623, IMG submission 61419) | Marine microbial communities from expanding oxygen minimum zones in the Saanich Inlet - SI048_200m_RNA (Metagenome Metatranscriptome) | ecosystem: Environmental > Aquatic > Marine >...
GGGTGAGTTGAGGTAGTGCGATGAATTATCGTAAAGCATATGATCAGTTGATATCTAAGAGAAAAATTACAATGAAAGACAATTCGCTTGTACTCACCTAAATGGAACTAAGATTAACAAAGGCGAACATAAAGATTGGTATGCGGTAAAGATTAACGGGTAAATTAAGCTAAACTACAGTATAATATATAATATAAAGGATGAATATGGAAGAATATGAAATAGGTGTCAATGAGCTTAGAGATAAACTTAGTGATGGTGGAGAAGAGAAATTCGAATACTTCAATAAAACCACCAATAAGTGGGAAGAGTTGAAGGGATCGCCATATATGGAAAGGAACACTGGTTTTCCAATTCCTCAGAAAGCTGCAGAAGAAATATCTCTAATGCAAATATTTGACTCGGAACTAAAGACGATGATTATACTAGGTGTAAGAGAGTGGAAACATCAAGCTGATTATGAGTTCGATTACCCAGTGAAATATATCCAGTGCAAAGACGAAGTTCATTTACTCGAAAGCTATTTAAAAATATTCAGAACAATGGATCCACTAATTATCTATGCTTGGAATGGAGCGGGATTTGACTTTCCTTACATCTACAATCGTATTAAAAACTTAGGAATGGATACAGATCAACTGTCGAATTACGGTAAGGCAAAACTTGAACAAAGTGAATTTCAAGGCAGAACTGAGTTCAAATTCAAAGCCGATGGACATCATTATATTGATACAATGGTGGTCTATAAGAAGTTTATCCTTGATCCGAGAACATCTTATTCATTGGATAATATTGCTCTTGTCGAACTCGGTAAACAAAAGGTGGATCACTCAGAATATAGTACATTTGACGGATTCTATACTGGTGATTACGAAATTCCCAAAAATCCAACTGATGCTCAAAAGTCTTCTAAGATTTACAAAGCTGCAATAGCCGGTGATTGGGATGAAGTTAAAGAATTAGCTCACAGTGAATTTGTTTACTATGGTGCCATCGATACTTACTTAATTAAATCACTAGATGACAAGCTGAACTTTACTGCTCTTATGTTCATGATTGCCGAAAAGATGGGTGTTTTATTGAGTGATGCACTGGGAACAGTTAAGCCATGGAGTCAATATATCCTCAACAAATCTCATAAAGATATGAAGATTATGCCCGAAAGAGCTGAACACGATCACCCTCATATTGTCGGTGGTTATGTACGAGATCCAAATGCCGGCAAACATAACTGGGTGTTATCAGTCGATGTTAATAGTATGTATCCTCTATTAGGAATGGTTGGTTTTAATATGTCTCCCGAGACATTCGTAGCTAAACACGAACTACCGCCTGAGCTTAGAGATCAAGTTCTAAAACATTATAATGATCAAGATGAGTGGAATCGATTCGATCTGCCTCAAGAAGAATGGGCGAAAACAACCGCTTTACTCAAACATCATAAACTTGGTTTAGGAATAAACGGAGCGGTCTTCAAGACTGATGAAATTGGAATGGTTCCCGCAATGGTTCAGGAAATCTACGACAGCCGTAAGAAAGCTAAAAAGACAATGTTCCTTTACGAGAGAAGAAAGATTTTAATCAGTGAAATATTAAAGGAGAAATAAATGAGTAAGAAAGAAAAGAAAGATTTTTGTAATTGTTGTCAGAGCTTAGTGGAACCAGAAGAAATGATGAAACGAGGCAAACGAATGAGATTTTGTCGCTATTGTTATCTAACTTATACGAAAGAAGATAGAGATCTTAAAGAGTTAAAATATGTTACTTCTATCCTTAAAGAATTGAAGATATAATGCAAACCCCATTAATCAATGAAATCAAAAGACATAACTACAATATAATAGTGTCATTTATTGAACATAATGAGCCGTTCAGATTGATCATGCATAATAATAATGATTGGGATAATGAACTGCCTAAAGGTGTTATGAAAGCATTTCCAGCTCAGTTACCTATTGACTTTTCTCAAGAAGTCATAGAACATACTTATATTGAATACGGTTCGATTTTTATGAAGATGATGTTTGGGGATGAAGAGTTCAATAAGCAATTATTCCCTGATGATATTCTAGCAGTATTAGATATGGATACAAATGTACCTTATGCGATAAATCGATTCAACGAGTTTCAGCCTGCACCTAAGGAAATAACAGAATCATATATGCTCAATAGAAGACTACTGAAAGATAGAATTTAAGCTTGTATTAATGGTGTCTATGCTATAATAAGGACACTTAGAAATAAAGGAACTTATTATGACTGAAGAAAATAAAATAGCTTTAAAAATTGCAATGTCGATGCCTAAACGAAGAGGTGTTGAATCAGAGTCCGGAAGAGTGGGTAACTAGATGAGAGCTAAATATAATAGAAAACTCACTCAATCGAAGAAGTCGTACAACCGTAAGAAAATAAAATTGGAGTACTAATGAAATGTCAAGACTGCGGGAGCACTAATTATATTTGGTGTCATAATGATGATTATTGTAAGGACTGTGGCTCAAGAAGAGTTTGGTAAAATATTAAGCTAAACTAAGTTATAATAAGAGTAATAAAGGATGAATATGGAAGTACTAGAATATACTGAAGAACAACTGAGAGCACTTAGTAAAGAAGAACTTCAACGATTATTAGGAGAAGCAGAAGACGGCGAGAGACTATTTGATACAGCTCAAATGACTCAAAAAATTATGATAAATTCGCTTTATGGGGCGATCGCCAATAAATACTTTCCGCTATTTAATGAAGATATGGCTGCAGCAATTACCGGTAATGGTCGTTACTTCATACGTAAATTGTCGAATTACATTGAAGAAACACTTCAAAAGATGCACAAATCAGAAAAGAATTATATTATGTATGGAGATACTGACAGTGTGCTTGGCAATACAATGATTAGAACTGAACATGGTGATATCTCGATCGAGTCATTGTATGCGGATTTAGTTGGTGAAATCGAAGTTCGAGATGAAAATAATTTCATCAAACATGTATCCAACCCAATTAAAGCTGCATCAGTAAACAAAGCTAAAGAGCTTGAATACAACAATATAAATTATGTTATGAAACATAAAGTGAAAAAGCGAATGTTTAAAATAAAATGCAATGGTGATGAAGTCACTATAACTGAGGACCATTCAATGATGGTTGTTAGAGATAATGAGTTAATAGAAATTAAGCCAAAAGATGTCAAAAAGAGCGATAAGCTCATCAAGATATTGTAAATTTAAGGAACTTATAAGCTAGTATGCGATATAATAAAGTAAAGAAGGAGGAACTATGATAGATATAGACAGATCATCATTGACGATAAGTTACAACGGGATAGATGGGTTTGCTGAACGGATAATAAACTTTAGAACTCTCGAAGATCTTGAGCTATTTTGGCTTCGGGCAACCGCAAATTGATAATGAAGGAATGGAATGAATAGAATAGAAATATGCGATAATTTTGAAATAGAAGATTTAGGTATTCAGGAAGAATGGGTTTATGACATCGAAGTTGATCAGAATCATAACTTCTTCGGCAATAACATATTAGTTCATAACAGTGTTTACTATCACATCGAACCTTTCATGGAAATGTATCAAGCTAAAAATCCAGGTCTAAATATCGACTCATATGTTGATTGGGCTGATCAGTTCGAAATTAAGGTAATACAACCGGTAGTCGATAAATGTATAGCTGACTTCTCTAGAGAATTGAATGCATTTAATCCTGGAGCTATTGGAGCTGAACGAGAGATCATTTCTGACTCAGCCGTCTTTACTGCTAAGAAGAAATACTATGCTAGAGTTAGAGATTCAGAGGGAACTCGATTTCCAGAAGATGACCCTTATATTAAGGTAATGGGGCTTGAAATCATCAAATCAACAACTCCAGCCTTTAGTAAGAAGAAGCTCAAAGAAGCTATTCCCCATATACTCGATAAAAATGAAATTGATCTAAGAGCATGGGTAAATGCTGCTAAGGCTGAATTTAAGGCAGAACCACTTAACAATATTGCGGCTGTTTCGGGTGTATCGAAAGTCGTTTATGATCCTACTGATCTTGATAAAAACGGTAAGGCTAAATCGCTAAATATTGGAACTCGTTCTGCAATAGCCTATAATGATTATATCAATGAGCATAAGCTGACGGACAAATATGTTCCTATGATGCCTGGGGATAAAGCTAGAAGATTATTCCTCATTGAACCTAATCCGTTCGATAGCCCAATTGTTTCATTTCTGAATGAAAGTTTCATTGATGAAATAGGCGATTATATAGATTATGATAAGAATTTCCAGAAGAACTTTCTTCAACCGCTAATGATTATGGTTGATTGTATGGGATGGGATATGGAAAAAGAAACGGCTGAACTCGATGATTGGTAGACCTAAAGTCAAATACTTAATTGCTCCCACTATGGCAATAGGTAATTATTGGGCTAGACAAATGGGTCTCGCGAGCCGAGAATATCGAATTGTTATTAGGCAAGACCAGATAATGGGCATAAGAGCACCCGAGGAAGACTTCGTGTTTATTCGAGGGGAGGAATACGATTATCCAGAACTCCACGACCGCGAGAGAACTAATTCGTTCTATGAACTTTGCCGCTATATCGAAACTATCACGATTCCCCGATATAAGAAGAATAATTAAGCTGAGATTAATCTAATGCATGTTATAATATAGGTAACTTAAAGATAAAGGCTCAATTATGTTTTCAAACGACACTTATAATCTAACCGAAAAAGAACAAAAGTTCATCCAAACTTTCCTAAGTATGAATGATTGCGGCGCTGTTAATCCAGAAGAATTATTAGCGGATAACTTTAGCTGTCAATGCACAGATGATTTAAAGGCTCAAACGACATATTCGGCTCACGAAATAGCTGGTTATTTATCTAGTCTATCTGAGAAAAATGTACTCGAGATTGAATCTAGAAATTCCAATCCAGATTTATATTGGGTTGCTTCGGATTACTTAGAAACTTTACCAAAAGAGTTGAGTTTTTAAGCTGAAGTAAAGTTATTGTGTGTTATAATATAGGTAACTTAAAAGATAAAGGCTCAATTATGTCAATTTCATACCAAGATATCGTTAATGAATATGATACAATCCGTTGTGTTTCTAGCACTGAAAATTACGTACATGTTACTGGTTACATCGATAATGAACTTTCTAGACAGACTTTCATATATGATCACAATCAAGTAGCTCAAGCGGTTGCTCAAAAAGTTCAAAATTTCGTTGGAATTTAAGCTTCTTTTAATAGGTTCTATGTTATAATATAGGTAAGTTAAAGGTTATAGGTCGCTTGTTTCAAGCTTAGTCACCCTCAAGACGTAAAGGACACAAAATTATGAACAGAATTGAAATTACTCAAACAATCCGCGAAAATGTTATAGCTAATACTCCTAAGGCAGAGCCTAAAGTGAAGTTTATTGATAGTGGTCGTCGTGTTATGACTGCGGATAATACTTACGAAGTTTATAATCTTGGAGCTACTGGAGTTCTAACTGCTGACTTAGAAACTTTCTTTCCATACGAAGACTTTCAAGCATAAGGTGAAAAATGTTTAAAACACTTACTGGGGTATTAGACCCTAAGAAAAATCCTTCAGAGGATGAAATTAATAAGATCCCTCCTTTCATCTTTTGTAGATGGTTGAGCGGTAATCCAAGTGCTATAATGGCGGCAAATCAATTGAACTTTTATGATAAGATCCCTATGGTCAATCAGTACAAAGTTATCAAGGGTGTGTTCGCCGGTAAGATAAAGTACATTCCATATCCTAAGAATACCAAAGAAGATGAATCAATAAAGGTCGGATATCTTTGTGACTTCTTTAAGATATCAACGGAAAAAGCTAATGAATATCTAGAATTCATTGCTCCGCAAGAGCTAGAACATATCATAAATATGTATGAAAGGGATAATAATGTTAAATGAAGAAGAGTTAGTAGTTTTTTCTCACAATGATGCAGATTGCGCAGGATGTATGTTAAATATTGAATACGCAATGCCGGAAGTTAAGAAGGTATATTTCCATACCAATTATGCAAATATTTCAGAACGAGTTGATGAAATAGAAGCTCATATTCAGAGAAATGGAAACAAGCATATTCTAATTGCAGATGTAAGCTTCAGTACAAATCGTAAGGATCTTATTAGGTTAATTTCTTTTGCAAAATGTACAATCATTGATCATCACTTATATCCGGAAGGCTTCTTCGACGACTTAGATATTAAAGTTCACCACAGTGTTGATAAATCAGCTACTTTACTTTGTAACGAATATTTCGGTAATACTGGGAAGAATGCTAAATTAGATCTACTGGGTGAGATTATAAATGCATATGATATCTGGTTAGTCGACAGCCCATTATTCGACACCGGCCAAGACTTCAATGAATACTTCTGGAAAGTTGGTATCGAATGGTTGGTTGAAGAGTTCATTAAAAACGATTACAATTTTCCTGCCAATTATAAATCAACTGTAGCGAAATTTACCGCAGAGAATATCAAGATAATGCAAGGTCTAGAGAATAGAAATCTTATTCACAGAATTGGTAAACTAACAGTAGCATTCGATGATGCTTGCTATAATAGAGTTATTATTCAAGAAATGAGCAATGGCCAAGCGGTCTATGTTAATGCTAATGACTATGGAATTATCAGAGTTAGAATTAATGCGAAGGCTGATCTAACCGATGAAGTTAAAGTTGCATGGAGAATGGCATTATCAGGTAGTGCTGATCTTGGGCATATGAATGCATTCACGTACAAGCTTCAAGGCGATCCTAATATCGATAATATTATGGCAGAAATGAAGAAAGTAATAGATTTAATTAGTAAGGACTTATAATGACAACAGAAGAATTAAGAAAACTCGATGATTTAGTTCAGAACTTCAATGCAATTTATTTTGAAGATAGAACTTTAGCTCAATTTGTCAGATCAGCGGCAAAGATGAACCAAATTCATAAAGATGATGTTACAGTTAAAATGGTAGCGGAAGAACTCGATTATATTGGTGATATAATGAGAGATAGAGACAGATTAAATACTTGGTAAACATTAAGAAGTGATACAGTATAATAAAGGAATAAAGGATAGATATGCAGGAATTTGAACAAATCATACTTAAGAAAATCACTCATAATGGGACTTATTTTGGCAAAGTCATGCCAATTCTACAAAAGAAATACTTTGAAAACATAGGTAATCAAGAACTCTTTGATTTAATAAAAACACACTATAATGAATACAGACTAATCCCCTCGCTCACCGAGCTGGTTGCTAGTGTTAAGAATGTATCGAATTCTGAAGTTCGTGCTGAAATAATCCAGTCGCTTCAAGCTGTCTCTAAGACTGAAGAAGTTGAAAACATGGAATTCCTTGTCGACGAAACAATATCGTTTGTTAAGGATGCTATGTATCTTGAAGCTCTTCAAATAGGTTCGGATGGACTTATGAAAAAAGATGATGCTATGAAGCTAAAGGCTCAGCAAATTCTTGACGAGAGAGCTAAAATATCTATTGATAGTGATCTTGGTCTTGACTTCGATGACATTGATCAAATGATCACTTATTACTCAGAGAGCTTACTTGGTATTAGAACTCAACACACCGAAATGAATAAAAGACTTGGACCTGGATTCCTTCCAGGAACTCTTTCCGTTATTCTTGCAGCTAGTGGCATTGGTAAGTCTCTAATGATGACAGATTTAATTTCTGGTATGATCAAAGAGGGTAAAAAAGTACTATTGGTGTCTATGGAAATGAGCGATAAAGAAATTATGAAGAGAGTTCACGCAAATGCGCTGGACTTACCAATTAACTCTTTAATCGATTTAGCCAAAACTCCCGAAGAATTAGCTAAATTAGATAGACCTCATGTTTCTAAAGATATGATTATGGATGCATACAACAAGCATAAATTATCAGGTGCTAATGGAAAGTTATTCGTAAAGGATTATCCAAATGGTGCATTCTCAGCCTTAATGTTAGAACAACTTCTTGATACATATAAAATTGAGCAAGACATTGAGTTTGATATTGTATTCCTTGATTATCTTGGTATTATGAAATCGGATTTATTATCTCCTAGTGTTGGATTATATTCTTATGTTAAATCTATCGCCGAAGAAGTTCGTGGTACCGCTAAGAAAAGACAGATACCGATCATCAGTGCATCGCAATTAAACCGTTGTTTGCACGAAGATACATTAGTTAGCACGGTTGATGGCGATATTCCTATTAAAGATATCAATATAGGTGATAAACTTACTACAGGTGTTGAAGTTGTTACTAAGGAAAAATCAGGTAAACAAGGTGTTTATAGGATAAAACTTAAATCAGGCAAAGAAATAATTACATCTGCTCAACATAAGTTTCCAACAAACAAAGGAACAATGACAGTTTCTATTGGACTTGAACCTGGTGTATACCTCAACAGCAATAGTTAAAATATTTTAGGTTTAGATAAAAATTTTAAGTATTAAACGAATATTAAACCATGGAAAGAATTTGACAATTCTTTCCAAAAATGGCA
>Ga0066623_1015612_pt1 | contig 8478 bp, 7 predicted proteins | sample SaaInl8_200m_RNA_FD_61419 | JGI IMG/M metagenome (GOLD analysis project Ga0066623, IMG submission 61419) | Marine microbial communities from expanding oxygen minimum zones in the Saanich Inlet - SI048_200m_RNA (Metagenome Metatranscriptome) | ecosystem: Environmental > Aquatic > Marine >...
ACTATGGTGTCCCAGATGCACTCTGTGGTTTTGTTTACTTCACAGATGCCTTCGGCTGATCCGCCGCAGGGGCCGTTTATAAGGCTCTTAGCACATCTGGCAATGGGGCATAGTCCGCCGAACTTGTGTATGGCACAGGTGCCGCATCCGGCACAGCGTTCTTCCCATATTCCATGCTGGGTTGCCCCTCCGAAAAAGCTGGTGTTGACGCCCGGATAAAAAATCTGGTTTTTGTACATTTCTGACAAGAATTGTGGGCCTACACCGCAGGCCAGGGATATTACAGCTTCATAATCGCCGACTATATCTTTGATTCCTTCCACATATTCGGTGTCGCACTGTCTTTCCAATGTTTTAGTATCAATTGCAATTTCATTGCCCTGTTTTTTTCTGGCTATTTTCATTGATGATGCAAGGATTTCAACTTCCTTGGCCCCGCCTGTGTTGCAGACGGTTACGCATCCCTTGCACCCGACGATGAGAATTTTTTTATTATTCTCTACCATTGTCAATATTTCTTCCAAAGGTTTTCGATCTGCTACTATCATATTTCACCTCGGTTAATTTAAGTTAGCGCCCTTCGGGCGAGCTTAAAAAAAGGAATAAATGCCCATTGTCGGGTTTCCATTGCATTCCAACCCGACCTACGACAATCTCGTTTTTTTTCGTAATGGTGAGCACTATTGTAGGTCGGATTGCAGCGTAGCAAAATCCGACAATATACTATACCTTTAAATTATTGTATGGGGCTTGGTCCCAAGCCCTGTATCTTTTCTACCATCTCATGTGCAATCTCAGCAAATCTGGCTCCCTGAGCCGAAGACAGGTTAAACATTTCCACCCGTTCCGGTTCTATGCCGATTTCCGTCATGGTTTTTTTAACATAAGCCACTTTTCTTTTGGCTTTGAGATTGCCTGCTATATAATGGCATTCGCCTTCAAGGCATCCTGCTACATACACTCCGTCCGCTCCGTCTTCTATGGCATTCAAAAGATGGATTATATCCACTCTTCCTGTGCACGGCACCTGAATGATTTTGACGTTGGAAGGGTAGGAGAGCCTCATGGAACCTGCCAGGTCCCCGGCTGCATATGCTCAGTACTGACAGCAGAATGCTATTATTCTGGGTTCAAATTCCTGGGTCATTGTTTATTTGCCTCCCTATTTTTTATGCTTCTTCTAATAGTGCTTCCTGAAACAGTGCATCGGTTTTTGCAATGAGCTGTTGGTCTGTAAAATGGCTCAACTGTATAGCCTTGCCCGGGCATTCTGCAACACAGGCGCCGCATCCATGACATTCTGCCGGTTCAATATAGGCATATCCGTCTTCATGTATATAAGGTATTCCATATGGGCAGGTTCTGACACAGGTGAGACATACCGCACATTTTTCCGGTGTAACTGTTGCTACCACGCCCCCAACCATGAGTGAGTCTCTGGAAAGGATTTTCATAGCCCGCGCAACGGCTGCTCTGGCCTGAGCAATGCTCTCTTCCAATGGTTTGGGATAATGAGCAAGTCCTGCTACAAAGAGTCCGTCTGATGCAAAGTCAACGGGTCTTAGTTTGGCATGAGCCTCCACTAAAAATCCTTCGTTGTTTATAGGGACTTTCAGTTTTTCAAATAAGGCTTTGTTGTCAGCCGGTGATACGCCTGTGGCCAGTACTATGAGATCCGGATTTACTTTGACCGGCATACGAAGTACATGGTCAATTACAGATAATTCCAGCTCTTTATTGGGATTGATGTAAACTTCAGGCATTTTTTCCGGATCGTAGCGTATGAAGAGTACTCCCAGTTCCCTGGCTTTTTGGTATAAATCTTCCCTGAATCCGTAAGAGCGGATATCCCGATAAACTACATAAACCCTTTTGCGCCTGTCCATTTCTTTGACGGCTATGGCACTTTTCAGGCTGTGGGTGCAGCAGACTTTGCTGCAATAGGGATTTTCCTCGTTTCTGGATCCCACACACTGGATGAATACAAGGGATTTGGCTTTTTTAATTCTTTCATCGTCTTCTCTTAAGGCTGCATCCATATCAAGATGTGTCAATATATCTGCATGTTTGCCATAGAGATATTCTTCAGGTTTATACTCTTTTCCGCCCGTGGCAAGTATTGCAGCCCCATGTTCAATGGTAGTTTTTTCACCTGTTTCATTGTTTTTAAGGGTGGTGATGAAATTTCCCATGGATCCGGTAAAGCTGTTTACCTCAGTGTTCATATAGACCGTAAGTCCGGGATGTTCTTTAGTTCCTGCGATAAGATCATCCAGATAATCCTGTATCTTCTCACCCTGCCAGGTGGCATTCAGAAGTCTTGCAACTCCACCCAGTTCTCCGCTTTTCTCTATGAGATGGACTTCCACGCCCTGGCCTGCTGCATTAAGGGCTGCTTCCATTCCTGCTACACCGCCTCCTATCACAAGGATGGCTTTTTTGATGCTTAAGCTTACCTGATGAAGTGGTTCTATAAAGGCAGCCTTGGCTACGGCCATGCGTACCAGATCTTTGGCCTTGCTAGTCGCCTTTGCAGCATCTTTCATATGTACCCAGGTGTTCTGATCCCGGATATTGGCCATCTCAAACAAATATTTGTTGAGACCCGCATCCCGTATGGTTTCCTGAAATAAAGGCTCATGTGTACGAGGTGAACAGGCAGCCACAACTATACGGTTGAGCTTGTGCTCTTTGATAATCTCTTTCATGTGATCCTGAGAATCCTGTGAACAGGTGAACAATTTATCTTCCACATGAACCACATAGGGGAGGTTGGCTGCATAATCTCGTACTGCAGGTACGTCAGCTATACCGCCAATGTTTATACCACAGTTGCATACCCACACTCCTATGCGTGGTGTTTGTCCTGTAAAGTCAGTCTCAGGCGGCAGTTCTCTGGATTCGGTCTGGGTCCATCTGCCATCTGCCAATGCCATGCCTGCATTGGCTGCTGCTGCAGAGGCTTCCATTACCGAAACAGGTATGTCTTTGGGTTCCTGAAAGGTACCACAGACATATATGCCTTTTCGGGTGGTGGATACAGGGGAAAGGTTGTTTGTTTTGGCAAAGCCGTGTTGGTTGAGTTCTATTCCCATTTTTTCAGCCAAAGCAGCCCCTTCTTTGTTGGGTGCAAGTCCTATGGAGAGCACCACCATGTCAAAGATTTCTTCTGCCATGGAGCCTTGTTCTGTGGAATAGACTATACGGTATTTATCGCCAGGCTCAGGGAATACGGAATGAACTCTGGAGCGTATGAAGCGGACTCCGCTTTCATCTTGTGCCCGCATATTGTATTTGTCAAAATCCTTTCCATGGGTTCTCATGTCCATGAAAAAGATGGCTGTATCCAGGCCATTTGCACTGTGTTCCTTGGCAATGACAGCCTGTTTGTTGGCATACATACAGCATACACCGGAGCAATAGGCATTATCTCCCTTGTTAATATCCCTTGACCCTACACATTGAAGCCAGGCAATCTTTTTGGGCTCTTTATGGTCAGAAGGCCGCACCAGATGGCCTTCATATGGGCCCGAAGCGGAAAGCACTCTTTCAAATTCCACACTGGTCAAAACATTTGGGCTGTGTCCATAGCAGTAAGTGGTCAATTGTTCAGGCTCAAATGCTGTAAATCCCGGTGACAGTATGATAGAACCTATGTTGAGTGTATGTTCCTGCATAGTCATGTAATGATCCACAGCATTGGCCAGACAGGCATCCACACACTGGAGACATTCGGAGCAGTGTCCGCAGTTGATACATCGGTCGGCTTCCTTTTGTCCCTCTTCAGCAGAATATCCCAGTTCCACCTCATTGAAATTGCCTGTTCTTTCAGCTACAGGAAGTTCAGGCATTTTAGCCCGGGTTTCTTTTAGTATCTCCTTAGGTACGGGACGGTAATCAGGATTGTCAACCCGTGGCAGTTCTCTTCCTTCTTCCATATCCAGGCCCTGTACATACCTGAAGATGGATTCGGCAGCTTCCATTCCGGCAGCCACTGCTGCAATAGCGACGCTGGGGCCGGTTTGGAGATCACCACCGGCAAAAACACCTGCTTTATCCGTGGCCAAAGTTACAGAGTTGACTTCTGTTGTATCCCATTTACTGATTTTTACTCCTGCCAGGTTTTCAAGGACTGACAGGTCGGGCCTCTGCCCTATGGCTGAGATAAGCTGATCTATTTCAATATCATATTCGCTGCCGGGTACCGGTATAGGCCGTCTTCTGCCGGAAGCATCAGGTTCACCCAGTTCCATTTTAATTACACGAACCGCTTTGACTTTTCCGTTTTCTTCAATGAGCTGCTGTGGGGCAGCAAGATAAACGATTTTTGTCCCTTCGACCTCAGCAGCATGGATCTCTTCTTCCCATGCAGGCATTTCGACTCTTGTACGACGATAGAGAATGCTTACTTCTTCGGCTCCCATTCTGAGAGCAGCTCTGGCCACGTCTATAGCCACATTTCCACCGCCAATGATAGCTATTTTTTTGCCAACTTCGGTTGTACCGGTCAGATTCAGTTCTCTTAAGAAATCCACACCCTGACGTACGCCTTCAAGTTTTTCACCCGGAATACCAAGGGCTATGCCTTTATGAGCACCAAGTCCCAGAAAAACCGAATCAAAGCCGTCTTCAAGCAGGCTGTCAACAGTAAAGTCTTTGCCCATGCAAGAATTAAATTTAATTTCGACTCCCAGATTAGTAATGACTTCTATGTCCTTATCCAGAACTTCGGGCGGCAGACGATGATCAGGAATACCAACTCTGAGCATACCGCCAGCTTTGGGCAGGGCTTCAAAGATTACCGAATCCACACCATTTTTAGCCAGATGATAGGCACAGCTAAGGCCAGCCGGGCCTGAACCTATGATAGCGACCTTCTTTCCTATCTTAGCTGCACATTCAATTTTGACCTTTCGCGGGTCAAACTGATCTGCTGCAAGGCGTTTTAAATCCCTGATGGCCACGGGTTCATCCACTTCACAGCGCCGACATGCGTTTTCACATTCATGGGGACATACTCTGCCCAGCACGCCCGGCAGAGGGAGTTGTTCCATGATAATCTCAAGGGCTACTTCATATTTGCCTGCTTTGACCATCTGCACATAGCCCTGAACATTAAGCCCGGCCGGACAGGTCAGCCTGCAGGGTGCCTTATCCGTTTTTTCTATGGCATAAGCGGATGGCATGGCCTGGGGATAGAGCTTAAAAGCTGCCTTTCTGTCATTAAGTTCTTCATCGAACTGGTTGGGCAGTTCCACAGGGCAAACTTTGGCACATTCACCACAGGCTGTACATTTTTCCAGATCAATAAATCTGGGTTTTTGTTGCAGTTTTACTGTAAAATCACCTTCCTCCCCTTCAACCGACATAATTTCGCTCATATTCAGAAGATTGATGTTCAGGTGCCGGCCCGCTTCAACCAGTTTAGGCGAAATAATACACATAGAGCAGTCATTGGTGGGGAAGGTCTTATCTAATTGAGCCATTGTTCCGCCAATTGCGGAATTTTTATCTATCAGGTACACATAATATCCTGAATCTGCAAGATCCAGTGATGCCTGGATACCGGCAATTCCGGCACCCACCACCATCACGGATCCTTTAGCTTTTTCAGTCATTTGAATTCCTCCTTATTTAGTGGACACTATTTATAATCCCACTTTCGCCAAATCCGGCCCAAGGTAGGTTCGTTCCGATTCAGCCAGAACACCCATAGCCAGGCAAATAATCGTCCACAGATGAACCACATGATAATTGCCACCATAATGATGACCTATATCCTCAATCTGAGCATGGCAGTTATGGCAGGGCGCAATTACATAATTCGCGCCGGTGGCTTTAATCTGGTTGAATTTAATTCTGCCGTAGGCCCTTCTTTCATCCGGGAACCCTGCCTGAAGTGCACCGCCGCCACCGCCGCAGCAATAATTATTTTCCCTGTTGGGCACGGTATCAATAAAATTTTCTTCTCCCACAACGGTCTTAATCACAAACCTAAGTTCATCCACAATTTTATTGGACCCGCTTTTCCTTGCAATATTGCAAGGATCCTGAATCGTAAATTTCGCTCCTATATCTTTATTCCAGTCGGAATTGACCTTGAGCTTTCCTTCCCGTATCCATTGGGCATAAAGTTCTATGATAGTGATTAGTTTGAATTTATGCGGGATATTAAATCTGCGCAATCCTTCCAGGATCGCAAAATAAGAGTGCCCTCACTCAGTGTTGACAACCAGAGGACTTTTAAGATTGTTATCCACATGATGGACAAACTCTTCCATGATGTAGCGCCAGCCTTCAAAATCAGCCAGAAACATACAATAGTTTTCACCACCCCACATAACAGTCGGATATGTCCAGTCCGCACCCACCATATGGAGAATCTTCCACAGAGGCCCCATCTCCTCCGGCTCTGTAACGGGTTCACGGGAATTTTGGTTCAACACCATTTGTGCTCCCACCCTGTCTATGGTCACATTCATATCTTCAAAGCCCGGATGATCTTCTTTGATTTCCTCAGCTACATCCTCAACTGTGAATGTAAAATCATCTTTTTGCGCCCCCATAGCACTGCCTGTTCTGATATGCTGATCACAGGAGCCTAAGATACCCTTGGGCCGTTTTTTTCTCGGCACACTGGCCCTGAGATTTAAAATCAGGGCCGGAATATTGATCTTCATGGGACAGGCCAGTACACAGCGCTGGCACATGCTGCATACCCATTTCCACTCGCTTTTACGAATCTGATCATCCATGCCCAGATTTAACATCCGGATGAGCTTTCTCGGATCCATATCCATGAGTTCCGAGGCTGGACAGCCGCCGGTACAGGTACCACAGGTCAGGCAATAATCAAAATTTGCCGTGGCACCTTTTCCAGGACTTCATCCTTAAACTCAATTTCCAGTTCATCAATTTTAATTGCTTCTGCCATATTAATTGTCTCCCTATCTTAATTTGGCTGCATTCAGATACTGCACCAAATTATCCACACCACCTATGGTGATAATATGAATTCCCTGACAGATATCTTTAAGGCCATTGACTGTATCTGCAAATAACTCCAGGCTGGCCTTGTTCTTGTTCGGAGCTGACATAAGTTTTTGGATGACCCATTCAGGTACCAGTCCTGATTTGAAATGGCGGTTCAGAAATTTGCCCATACCGGCTGTTCTGAGAATCATAACCTCAGCAATTACCGGTACCCTGAACGGCTCCACCTGTTTCATGAATTTTGAGAACTGATCCAGATCAAAAATGGGCGTGGTAAGAAAATAACCTGTACCCACATTCATCATGTCTTCCATTTCTTCCAGACCGCGCTTGGGCATATTTTTGCCCCAAGGGGTCTCAACACCGGAACCCAGGGTAAAATCCACCTTCTTATCTAACTCCTTACCTTCAATAGTGACCCCTTGTTTCAGGTGATCCATGACAGAGGCTAACTTGCCTGAATCCACATGAAAGAACATAGACTCCTGTAAGCTGTCACCGGCAATCCTGTAATCCTCGGTAAACACCAGAAGATTATCAATCCCTGTTTCACTGGCAAGAGTCAGGTCTTTTTGAAGCTGATACCGATTCTTATCCCTGGTGGTGGTCTGATATATAGCATTCAGATTGTTCTGATTCAGAATACCGCAGGTTTTGATTGTATCACCCACAAAGCCTTCAAGTTCAACCTCAGCAACAGACAAGCCGTCCACACGACCCTTGACCTTACCCAAGTTCTCCACAATAACCTCAGGTTCTTCATCACCAAAGGGGGCTTGAATTTCGGATGTAACAACAAATCTCTTTTTTTCTAAAGCTTCTTTTAAGTTCATATCTGCCTCCTTTCTATTTTAAACCCAATAGTTTGGCTACTTCATCCTTCAGTTGAGGCAGAGGTAGCGGTTTCGAAAAACAGACATCCGCACCATTTTCTTTCATTTTGGCAAACTTTTCCTCATCCAGATAGGCTGATAAGACAATGATTTTAGTGTGTTTTGTCTTTTCGTCTGACTTGATTTTTTTACAGACTTCATAGCCTTTGATATCCGGCATCATAATATCCAGAATCAAAAGATCAGGGTTAAAATGAGTTACCTGAAGTCCGGCTTCAAAGCCATCTGATGCGGAAATGACCTCATAATCGAACTCATCTTCCTCCAGAGCCTGAACAATGGATTCAACAATGATCATATCATCGTCAACCACCAGAATTTTTTTCCGGCTGCTTTGTTCATTGTCATCCGGAAGCGGAATTCCCTGATTTCTCATGAATTCTTCCAGATCCGATTTTTTGATCCTGCGGTGCCCGCCTACAGTCCTATAAGCCTTGATATGGCCTGCATCAATCCAGTTGATGATGGTCTTAGACGAAACATGGCAGTATTTGCTTGCCGTAAATACAGTCAAAGTGTCTTCCATGGGATCTCCTTGTCGATAACAGTAAAATTTAAGCTTTTTAGTTATTCTATAAAATTTATCTTGTCA
>Ga0066623_1241552_pt1 | contig 8443 bp, 4 predicted proteins | sample SaaInl8_200m_RNA_FD_61419 | JGI IMG/M metagenome (GOLD analysis project Ga0066623, IMG submission 61419) | Marine microbial communities from expanding oxygen minimum zones in the Saanich Inlet - SI048_200m_RNA (Metagenome Metatranscriptome) | ecosystem: Environmental > Aquatic > Marine >...
CTCCGGAGTCGCCCGTTCCTGGTAAACAACTTCCTCGGTCAGCCATCTGACCGAAGAATACGCCTCATCCTAGAACGTACCACCCACTGACACGCGGATGGGGCTGTCGAACATCGCGGCACCGTCCATATCCTTCAGGATACTGTAGGATACGTCCACCAGGATGTCCTTGCCGCCAACGGTCTGCTTGACGCCTGCGCCCAACGCGAACTGCTCGAGGTCGTAGTTCCACTTGTATCCAGCACGCAAAGCCAGGGTATTCTGGACCCAGAACTCGGCCCCGAACTGCCATCGCTGCTGATAGTCGATCGGAAATACGCTCTCTACCGAGCACGTCAGGTAGGAGGGATCGCCCTTCTCGCCATACACTTCCATCGCCGCGCCCATGTTGTAGCTGGTCGGGGTCTGGTAGAAGTGAGCACCCGTCTTTTTGTCGGCACCGAAGTTCTTGAAGCCCATAGCAACGCGCAGGCTCTTGTACCCGGTGTAGAAGTAACTGCCGACGTCGAGCGCGATGCCCTTGGTCTTCTTCGTGTAGAGCGTTTCCTGGTAGTAGCTTACCCTCGCACCGAATGAGAACTTGTCCGTGAACTTCACGGAGTAGAGTCCGCCCACCCTGATGGCAGACACTGTCACCGTCTCACCGGTTCCGTTCGGCTGGAAAATCGTGGTCTCCGTGGGTCCTTCGGGCTTGTGCGACATCACCGTCAGTCCGATAACCTCACCCCTTGAAGACCGGGTGTTCCAAGCGCCGGCCACCGAATAAACCTTGGTGTCATTGAGCCACTTGGCGTAGTTCGCCGCGTAGCCCACGTTCTCCAGGTGGACCAGGCCAGCGGCATTCCAGGAGGCGGCACCAATGTCATCAGCGACAGCGGTAAACGCGCCACCCATCGCGGTCGCCCTGGCTCCTTGTTCTATCTTCAGGAACTGCAGGCCGGCCACGTTCACCTTCTTCAGCCCCATGTCCTGAGCGAAGAAGGAATCATCGTCCCATTTGAGTGCAGTCGCGGGTGAGGCCAAGACTACCAGACCCAGGACCGCGGCAACCACTACATAAATCCTATTCACGGTCATACCTCCTTAGAGATCAGAGAGATTCCCACTGAGCCTGCTACTTGACCACCACGAAGCTGCCTCGCTGCGTTTTGCCAGCCGTGCCCGCAACCTCTGAGATCACGACGAAGTAGTAAAGGCCAGTCTGCATCTCGCCGGACATATTCAGGGCCATCTGCCCCCAGTTCGTCTCACCCTTCAGTGTGTCCTCGTGCTTCACACGCATCACGTGGTCACCCGAAGCGGAGAAGATGTTGATGGTGCACTTGGAAGGAATACCCACAAACCGGATATTCCGGCTGTTCGGATACCGGTGGATGCCGTCATTCACGTACGGATTCGGCACCACGAGCACCTGCTTGGAAAGTGCATCGGTCTCGGGCGTTACTGGCTGGAAGGGCTTGCGCTCGTCAGCATCGTATGTTCTTGCCGTTGCGGGCGCCCATCCTGACTCGTAGCCATTCGTCACGTTACCACGCACCCTGCCACTCGGGATGTCGGCCAGCGTCTTGCCGCCGCCCGACCACGCTGCTATGCCCGAGTTGTACGGACGCACGGAGTAGTGATACGCGAATCCTGCGGCCGAGTCCTTGTCTTCATAGTAGTAACGTCCGCCGGACAGGGACCACTCACCCGTAACGGTGCTTCCGGATGAACCCTTGGGGACCACGTCCCACAGCTCCCAGGGACCCCAACCGAACCACGTGGACCGGTATACCCGGTAACCTTCAATGTCGGCCAGGCCTGAAATCGGGTTGACCGCACGGTCTGCCGGGTCCAACCAGGAAATCTCCTGCCGCGCGTCGCCACTGGAGCCCTTGTCCTCAGCTGCGATAAAGGCCTCGGTGGGTGACGGCGGAATCTGGTAATTGGCATCGTACACAAAGTGTGCCAGCTGCAGGTTCTCAAAGGCAGCCTGCTCGCCCAGCGTCTTGATGCCCGTGATCTTCTTCTCAGCGCTGTCGCTCGACCGGTCCCACATCACAGGATCCATCTGCTGCGTGCCTGCCGGTGCCGGCACCATCTGCGAGGGGTGCCCGGCGCCCCAGGTGACCACGATCTTGCAGCTCTCACCTTCCGCCAGATCATAGGGCCCGTACGTCGTCAAGTCCTGCCAGGCCTTACGGTCATCAGGGTTGGACTCGTCCGGGTTCGTCTGATACCCGGCTTCGGTAATGATGCTGTACATCTCAGCCTGTGAGTGCGTGGACGGCGTCGGGTCGTCTGCATCGTTCGTGTCCCGAACCTTCCAGAACTTCGAGTTGATGGGCTGGTCGGCAACTTTCGGCTGCACGTGCTTGCCACGGTCCCCATCGTTGAAAGAGAACATGCCCGCGTCATCGGCATAGGCCAACGGCGCGAAGAAGTGCGTGCTGGGCGCAGTGGGCTGCCCCTCAACCTGAAGGATATCGTAGCCGCTGCTCTCCTTCAGCTTGTAACGCGGGTCGCCCGTGTCATCCCAGTCACGCGTTACCGGGTCATCTGAGTCTCTGTGCACCACGGCCTTGTATCCGGGTGCAAATACGCCCGGGTACCCGGCTGCGTCAGAGTACCAGATGATGTCGTCAATCGCCCGGTTGACATAGTACCCACCCCAACCGAAGGACTCGGTAACGCCCATAGCGGAAGATACCTGAGCGTTCTTGAAGGCGATGTACACGTCGTTGAGGGTGGCCGTGCCGCCCGGAGCATCCGAAGCGCCGTCACCATCAAAGTCACCGATGTTCGTGAATGTGAGTTCGACGATATAGAAGTCGTCGAAGTCCTGGTTGGACCAGTCGAAAACGCGTCGCGTGACCTTGAGACCGTGCAGCATGTCGATCCACTGCGTGATGAGGGTCTCTTCCGGCAGCGTCGTATCATCGATGTATCCGAACAGGTTGTAGTTGGCAATCCTCACCGGGGCAGTCTCATCCTGGTTCAGGTCGTCCAGGGTTTCACCGTACATGCTACCCAGGTCAGTGGCCAGGATGCCGGGCCAGTAGTTGGCCAGGTACACGTTCTCAGATCCTGCAGGGCGGCCAACGCCCACGCCGATCCAGTACCCGTCCATCGGGTTCTTAACGCCCCACGTCTCCTCCGCCTGGCCGATGGGATCATAGGGCCAGGGCTTGATCTGCTCTTCGATGGTGGGGGTATGGCGCGGTCCGGTGGTACTCACCTTCCCGTTCACGCCGATCCAGATGCCCTTACCCATCGACTGCTTGTAGTCATTGTACATCTGGGACTTCTGATTACTCGTAAACTGCGAGAGCACCGCGCCCCAACTGCCGATTCCTAGGCCGTTCCACGGGTAGGTGTCTCGGCCGGCGCTTCGCCCGATTTCAGGGTTTCCACCCGAGAAACCCATATTCGTGAAGCTTTCGTTAATCAGAGCTCGGTTGGTCTTTGCCGTGGTGGCCTGCTCCGGTGGAATTGCCGAGGCCGGTGCGGTCCAGGAAACCAACGCGATCAGGCACACAGCCATCACAACCCAGCCGGAGCGCCTCAAATCCAGATTCAGACGATTCATGTCTTCAGTGCCTCCTTGATAGTGATCAGAGCGCACATCGCGTGAGGGAGGGCAAACCCTCCCTCACACTGAATGCCGCGGGCTACCAGTTAAGCCGCAGCCCGAATTGTGCCTGACGGGGCCTGTGAGCAAAGCTCCGGTCCCGGGTGTCGCCGTAAAGCTGGTAATCCGAATTCGTCGGATTCGGGCCATCGATGCCCAGCCAGGTGTAATCGGACGTACTGGATGGTGAATTCCGGTCCTTCTGGTTCCAGATATTCCGGACGTCCACAAACAGCGTGGGCTGCACCCGGCCGGAAACGTTCCACGTCTTCTCCACAGCCAGGTCGGTGCGGGAATCCATGGGCCGCTGACGGCTGGTCGCGTCGCCTCCGGTGGGAGGACTGAAATTGTACATAGTTCCCGTCTGGATCCGGCTGGTCACGCTGATGCGCATATTCTCCAGCGCGGAGCCCAGGAACGGATGCCCGAACTCGAAGCCGTCCGGGAAGGATGCCAGCAGGTTGACCGCCCCGAAGTGTCGCCGGTCACCCGACTTGGACCTGGGGAAGTACGTGGTGTATGCAGCCGTGTTCAGACCCACACCATACTGCTCTCCCAGAACACCCGGTACGGGCGTGATGCCCTCGTAGTACCCCATCGCAAACGGGGCGCCGTAATGATAGACATCCCGCGACCGAATGTATCGTGCGTTGGAAGGCCTCACGTACGTTTCCCACTGTGCCTGGGTGATGGGTACCGGCACGCGCCGGCCGGAACCGTCGGATGCTGGCTCCATCGTCAGCCAGATGCCGGGCACCGCAGCACCCGTGTTCTCGTCGTTGTACATCGTCAGAGCCATCAGAGCCTTGACGCCCGCGGAGTCTACATACGTGTTGCGATAGATGTTACCGCGACCGCCCGTGGTGACCTGAGAGTACTGGTAGTTGTAGGACATGTTGAATGAGAAGTTGTGGCTGAAGGCCTTCCGCAGGGAGAACTCGATTCCCCGCGCGTCGCCGTGCGCACCGTTGTCAATCGTACGGTTGTACTTCGCGCCCGTAACCCTCGGTCCCAACCAGTTCTCGTTCGGGTAGTGCGTGTAAGAGTCCACCTCGACTTTGTAGTAGGCCGTCAACGTGGCCGTGTAGTCCGCCACGAAGTTCCAGTCGGCGCCCACCTCAAATGCCGTGGTCTTCTGCGGGTTGTGCATAAACGTGCCCTGCTGGCCACTGTACGTGGTCATCATATTGTTGTACAGCTCGGTGTCATCCAGCCGGCCATTCCCGTTGAGGTCTGCATCAGCCGAGAGGCCTGCGCTGTAATAGTCCTCACCGTACGACCACCACTGGTCAGCCCACTGCAGGAACACGCCAGAAGAAAAACGCATCTGGGAGCGTTCCGTGATGGGGTGGGCGATACCGACGCGCGGGCTGTAAAACATCTGGCGCGGGGCGTCGTCAAACCAGATGTTGCCCGCCTGGTAACCCAGGTCGCGCCGCACTGTGTAGTAGCGCCACATCTCGGAGCCGCGGAACGTGCCCAGCGAAATCGCATTCACGTTCCCGCTGAACGTGTCAATACGCAGTCCCACGTTCACGATCATGCCCTGGAATTCCATCTTGTCCTGGACATAGAAGTTGACGTGGAGGGGATGCACCGCCTTGCCGGGTGTGCTCTCGTCTACGAGCATTCTCATCCGGCGGTTGGATGCATCGTAGAAATACAGCTGCATCATATCAAGGGATCCTCTCAACACCTCGATCCCCATCTTCATGAAGTTACCCTTGGTGGCCTGCGAGGACAGGTCAACCTTGAATCCGAACCGCTTGCGATGCCATTCTTCCCACCAGGCCCGCTGCCGGCCGAGGGTGTAGTCCCCAGCCTTGTCACGCTGGATGCCCTTCGTGACGGATGCCGTGCCGGAAAGGGTGTCCTGCGTGGACACGCTGCGCGTCATCCTGACTTCGTAGAATGTCTTGGGCGAAACCGTGTGCGTGACCAGCACATACTGCAGGTCCTCGCGGAACTCCATCTTGCCGGCGGACCCGTACTTCTCCGGCATGAACAGGTTGCCTCCGGTGCCGCGCTGGTCGCCCCAGTACTCCTCCCAGCCCTGGAACATACCCGAGGCCTTTACCTTCAGGTTCGGCGTGAGCCGGGCCGTGAGTGTTCCGGTGAAGTTGTAGTTACCGGAATCGGCCACAAAGCCGCCGTCCCCCCTGTAGAAGCCTGTCCGCTCGGCCGCCGGTGCGGCAGCCGCGAAGTGGCCGTACCGGGACGTGGCCACGAAGGACACCCTGTCGCCGATCGGGCCTGCAATGCTACCCTCAACACCGTACCCGATCTGCTCGTCGTAGTCGGTCCGCTTGTGGATCAGCTCGCCGGCCATCGTCTCCCAGAATGCGGCCTGGGCGGGTGCCTCGTCAGTGAGATCCGGGAACTTCTCGTTGCGCCACTGCGCATCGTCCCACTTGAGGTTGTCCTTCTGGTCCGGGGCGTCATACACATTGGTGCCCCAGTGCTTCTTGCCGGCCGGCTCGTAACGGAACTCGGCCCAGCCGTTGAGATCACTGCCACCGTCTTTTGTCACCACGGAAATGACACCGCCCTGGGCGTTGCCGTACTCGGCGGGCGTCACCCCCGTGAGAACCGACAGCTCCTGGATGTTTCCGCGGTTGATGTCGCCTCGGCGCGCGGCCCCGCGGCCGTCATTGTGGTTCATCCGGACGCCGTCGACCATGTAGGCCACGTCGTTCCCGTACCCCCGAGCCTGGGAACCGCGCACAATGCCCGATCCATCGACTGCGATACCGGGAACCAGCGTCAACATCTCGGTTGCGCTCCGCGAGGACGCCAGCGCACGCTCGGTCTCTTCCAGACCAACCGTGTACTTACTCGTGGTCTTGTCAGGCTCCACCAGGGGCGCCTCGGCGGTCACCACCAGTTCACCCAACTCCAGCGCACTCTCCTTCAACGTGAAGTTGATGGTTGAGGTCTGGTCCACGATAATGCGGATCCCCTTCTGGGAAACCGTCTCATACCCGATAAGGGAACCCGTTACGGTATAGGTCCCTGGCGGGATATTGATAATCACATAGTATCCGTCGGCATCCGCAGTGGCGCCAACGTTGATGTCCTTGATAACCACATTCGAGCCAGGCAGCACTTCGCCGCCTGCATCACGGATCACACCGTTGATCTTTCCGGAAGTTCCGGCCAGCACGTCTCCGGAGCCAGCAACCAGTGCCAAAACCGTTGCGAGAACTCCTACAAACAGAAGCTTGCGCTTCATAGCTTAACCTCCTTAATAGGGCTATATACCCCCGGCTCTGCGGGCAATGGGACCCTCTTGGGGGTCGGCCCCCTACCGCCAGAAATAGAACTTGATCCCGGCGCCGACATCCAGCGTGGACAGCGGTCGAATCTTCTCGAGGTCGTAGTAAAGCACGGGCCGTATCTCACCGATCACCATGTTCGCCCGCGCTCTCAGGTCGATGGCGAGGTTCGGGGTCACAAAGGCTTCGACGCCCGCTCCGAGATTCATCCCGTAAGCATACCGCTGATCGATCTGAGAATCCATAACCATACTCATGTCGATCGGGTCGGTTGTCTGCTTCGGATAGATGAGGTCCTCGTTAACGGCCTTGTACCGGTAGATCCCGCCGCCGACAAGCACGAAGAAACGGAAGTCATTCGCCTTGAAGCCGCGTTGGGAGTTCTCGTCTCCCGGGAATACCAGTGCGTTCACGACAATGCTGTTAAACGTGATCTCCGACTTCCCATTCACATTCTCCACCTCAGTGCCCGTGGTGTTGTACGTGAACGGGAGAGACGCAGGCTTGCCGTTGTCCATCTTCATGTAATGGTACTCAATCTCGATCGTTGTTGCCGTGCTGGGTGCATACTGCAGCATGCCACCGAATTTGCCGCTAGCCGACCAGCGGTCGGCGAGTCGCAGGTAAGGCTTGCTGTAGTCTGCGAAAGCTCCGACGCCCCAGCGGGCCTCCTGGGCCTGAACGGCGACACTTGAGATGCCAAGCATGAGAATCGCCACCAGACCACAGAGTACATAACGCTTGTACTTCATCGGTTCTCCTCCTTCTAGAGACAGATACGCCCTTCCTCAACCTCCCCACCACCACCCTGACACTAGAATACGACCTGCTAACAGCCTGCTGATTTGCAGCTTACGTACTGCTTCAAGAAACCATCCGCATGGTTCGGTCCGCAACCACCCCCTCTCGAAAGGAATCCGCTATTTACTGCGTTAACAGCGACTTATCCCTCCCATACACAGTATAAAAAAGGGGCACGACCGCTGCAAAACAGCGGCGATACCCCGGCTCAACGTAGCAGGCCCAGACAACGAAATCGTACCAAATCACTGACCTTAAGGCTAGGCCCTGTGGTATGACACTAGGCAGATTTGTGTGTTTCTTGTTCCATGCGGTGTGATTCAAGAGCAAAAGCTAGCTCCCAAATCCATTAATGTCAAGTCTTTTTTCCCCCTCGGACCCAGGTCCCTGTGTCGTGTTGTTTCGTGAGGAAACATCTCGCCGCGGTCATCTCGCCGACCATTTCCCACTCAAAAGCGTGATCCACGTCACCTCTTCATGACCCTGAAGTCGCCGCTTCTCGTGGTCTCTGCGCCGGAATTCACGTCTGTCACCGCCATCTGCACAGTATACCAACCGGGCTTGGCCTTCCCCAGATCCAGCTCCACATAGTCCTTGTGAGTCAGCTCACGGCCCACCTGCTCGTACCGGACCGACACGGTCTCCCCGGTTCGCTTCTTGACTCCGGTGAGAAGGGAAGCCCGTTCCTTCTTGCCCCTCGCGCGGACCTCGAACGCCACCTCGTAGCGCGTCTGGCCGAAGTCATCCCGAGTCAGAC
>Ga0066623_1022501_pt1 | contig 8110 bp, 5 predicted proteins | sample SaaInl8_200m_RNA_FD_61419 | JGI IMG/M metagenome (GOLD analysis project Ga0066623, IMG submission 61419) | Marine microbial communities from expanding oxygen minimum zones in the Saanich Inlet - SI048_200m_RNA (Metagenome Metatranscriptome) | ecosystem: Environmental > Aquatic > Marine >...
AAAAAAAATAAAATTTTTACAATTGCTCTTTCTTGTAGTCATAATGTAAATGGTCAGTTTACAGATTTTTTAGCAGAATCAGAGGGTATAAGTAAAGAGGAGTCTTTTAAAGTAAATCTTCGTGCTAAAGGTGAACAAAAAGATGCAAACCATTTTAAGAATCATTTTTTTAAAAATGATTCTTATAATGGCAATCAAACCATTTTAAAAAAAGACCGTTTTCAAACTATCTTTACCGAAACGTGGAGAAACTATTTTTTTAGTATGAATGTTTGTAATAAATGTAGTGATTTTTGGGGGTATACAGCAGATGTAAGTATAAAAGATGCTTGGGGTAAATGGGCTGATGATCCATTGGGGAAAAGTATAGTTATTATAAGAAATGATGAAGTAAATAAACTTTTTAATGAAAATAATAATTTAAAAACAGAAAAAGAGTCTTATTCTGTTATAGTAAATAGCCAAGAACCTACTACTAGATATAAACAAGTGCAAATAAATAATAGGATAAATAAATCAAAATATCATATCTCAAATTTATTAAATGGATATACATTTAAAGATTTGATTTCGGAATATTCTAAGAAATGGTATTTAGAATATGGTTATAAAAAAACATATAAAAGATTAAAATACATAATTATATTAGCAAAAATATTTGAAATACTAGGAAAAATAATGAATAAAATTGAAAAGAAAAAAACAAATCCTTATATAAAATTTGTAAACTTTTATTTACTTAAAATTAAAAATTTATTTAGTTATAAAAAAATACAGAAATCAAATCAGATAATGGTAACAGGTGGATATGGGTATAAAAATGTAGGTGATGAAGCGCAACTTAATGCTACTATGCAATTGCTTAAAAAAGAACTTCCAAATTATCGTCAAGTTATACTCACTCATGATAGAAACTATACTTATAAAGAACATGGACCTTGTATAGTATTTGAATCTCCAAGAGAGGCTTTTTTTGATCATAATGATACTGCACTTTATGGAGCAGGAAATTTACCGGTAAAGGCATTATTCTTGTTTTCTGGTTTCTTAACTTACTTCAACGCTTATTTAGTAAGAGCTGGATTACCTACATTGTTAATCAATGCAAAAAAAGCTGCTCTTTTAGAAGAGCTTAAAAATTCAGATATGCTTTTTTACAGTGGTGGTGGTTATTTGACTGGAAAAACTTTGTCAAGACTTTGGGATGGAGTCTTTTTTATTGCTTGTGCAAAGGTTATGCATGTACCAGTTGTGTTGTCTGGACATACAATAGGTATTTGGAATAGTGGTTTTAATAAATGGTTTGCTAAATGGGGATTATCGAAAGCTAATATAATAACAACAAGAGATCCCGAAGCTTCAATAGAAGCTCTTAACGAGATAGGACTTGAGAATGAAAATACATTTGTAACATTTGATGATGCTCTTTTTTGTGATAAAATAAATACAGAAGTTACAAAAGAAGAACTTCTGAACTCTGGTTTAAAAGAAAAAGATTTTGAAAATTATATAACTTTAAATATTCATTATTGGGGATTAGATAAAGATAATGAAGCAAAGAAAAAACTTAGAAAAAGAATTAATAATATTGTTGAATTTATAGTAAATAAAGAACAGAAAAAAATAGTTTTAATAGCTATGACACCTAGTGATTATAATACTATAAATGATTTTATGGTTGAATATCCAAATGATTGTGTAATTAGTTATAAATATCAATTTGATTTTAGAAAAGTTAAAGGAGTTATAGCAAATTCTAAAATTTGTATAACTATGAAACATCATCCTATTATCTTTGCAGTTGGGGAAAAAGTGCCAGTTATAAGTTTAGCTAATTTTGATTATTATGAACATAAAAATGGTGGAGCATTGAAATTATTCAGATTGGAAAAATATAATTTGATATTTAATGATAATTTTGATGTAAATAATTTTATTGATACCTACCATGAAATTTTTAACTATACCGAATATAAAAATAATTTAAATACTAGACTAGATGAACTTAAATTAATAAAAAGAAATTTTTTAGATAAAACTAAAGAATTATTAGGATTATGATATGAATATAACAATTTTTGCTATATCCAAAGAAAAAGTTAATTTTTTTATTAGGGTTGCTAATGGATTTGATAAAAAAAATAAAATTACTTTTATAACAACAAGATATTCATCGTATAAATTGTTAAAACAATCGAACTTTAATGTGTATATCTTACAAGATTTAATTGAAAAAAATAACGATATAGAACAATATGAATATTTATTTAGTGATGCAGTTAAAATGGATGTAGTTATTGATATACTCACTCAAGATGATGCTAAAAAACAATTTGATTATATAGTTAATGGATTTGATAGTTACTTTTCTAGTAATCAAGTAGATAAATTCATATTATGGAACGGTTCAATGATGCAAGGTTTTATAGCTTCACATATTGCCGATTTATATAATGTCAATAAATTATATTTTGAAGTTGGAAACTTTCCTAATAAATTATTTATAGATAATGAAGGTGTAAATGCAAAATCATCGTTAATGCATAAAGATTTATCTATTTGTGATAATTTTGATAAAAATAAATTAGACTTATTTTTAGTCGAACATAAAAAAGTAAAAGAAGATATGCATATTGTACCACAAGCAAAAAAGAAAGCTCCAAATTATGATATAGTTGTAGATATGTTATATAATATTTTTTCAAAATATCCTATTACAGAATATAAAAATATTTTTTACAAATTGAAAGATAAATATAGTAAAAAGATTGATATTATTTACGATAAGAATATTGATATAAATAATATCAATTATATTTTTTTACCACTCCAAGTTAGTACAGATTCGCAAATAATAAGAAATTCTGAAACTAATTTGATTAATGCTATTAAATACGCAATTAGTGAAGCAAAGAAAAATAATTTGGCATTAATAATTAAACCACATCCTTCTGAAAACAATGAAGAAATAAATAATTTAATTTATAGTGAAAAAAAGAAATTTTCTAATTTATTTTTGGTTAATGTAAATACATATCAATTAATTAAATACTCTCAAAAAGTCATCACAATTAATTCAACTGTAGGTATAGAGTCTTTGATGTATTATAAACATACAGAAATACTTGGAAACGCTTTTTATAAAAAATATTGCACTCCTAATATATGTGATAAGATTGACCATCATATCATTGATAGATTTCTTTTTAATTATTTATTTAATGTATTAGAAGATGGTTGTTTTTTTGATAATTCAAGTACAATAAATATTAATCATAGTTAATAATGAATATATTAAATATACATATAAAATTATTTCTTTTTGGATTTATATTCTATCTCTTGGTTCCATTATTAATCGGTTACACTGGTTATTTTGAAGCTCTTCCTGGAATGGAAAATTGGCATAAAGATTTTAGTGGATTAACTCAATCTAAAATAATAACATATATACTTATTATATTTTCATACTTAGTGTCTTTTATATTTGGTTCATATTCGATATATCTTTTTAAAACTAAAAAAGATAAAATTAATTTTGGTGCAAAGAGACAATTACATGGGACTAATTTATTACTGATAGGCCTTATTTTTTTGATCTTTGTTATTTTTATTACTAAAAATAATTATAATATCTTATTTACAGGATATACAACTTATAAAAGTTCTGTCTTGGCTTCATTAGCTACTGTAAATATAGTATCTTTATTTTTTATCTATTATAGTATCTTCTACAAGCTAAAAAGATACAATATGTATATTTTTTTGGTAATATTAATTGTAACTTCAATATTATTACTAGGATTAGGTTCTAGAATGTATGTACTAATTCCTATAATTAGTATGTTTGTTTACAGAGTTAACTATTCGGATAATAAATGGATAATAAAACACTTATTTATATATCTATTAATTGCTTTAGTTGGACTATTATATATTGGCGTTTGGCGTTCTAATTCTGATGTAAGTATAGAATTTATGGCTTATATTTTTTTTGCAGAACCAGTATTCACTTGGTGGAGTACTATTTCTTTCTTAAACAACAATGTAATCAATACAATAGATATCCCTTTGAATTATTTATCTTCTTTTTTGAATATGCTCCCATCATTTATATTTGAAGATAAATCTTTATATATTATTAGATTAAATGAAAAATTTATTTATGAGAAACCATTGGGTGCTCAAAATATTTTTGTTTCTATTCAAGGAAACTTTGGATGGTTATTAGGTTCTGTTTATATGTTCTTTATGGGACTGTATTTTTCGGTGGTTTTTTATCTTTCAAAAAAATATATATTATTTAGAATATATTATATACTTATCATATCAATTCTTCCATTCCAATATTATAGAGATGCATTTTCTATAATAAATAAGCAATTATACTGGAACATGTTTATTGTACCTATATTAATAATAAGCATGCTTTTTATCATAAATATAATTTTATTCAAAAGGAGTAGAAATGCAAATAATATATGACAATATAATTTTTTCTTTACAACGAGCAGGTGGAATATCAATTTATTGGACAGAATTAACAAAAAGAGTATTGTATAAGAATATAAAATTTTATGAATCTAAAAATCAAAATATTTTTCGAAGAGATATAAATATTAAAACAAATATTGAAAATAAATTATCTTTAAAAATATTACGATATATGCCTTTTTTAAAAAATATATCAAATAAATCAATATTTCATAGTAGCTACTATCGTATAAGTTTACAAAAAAATATTGTAAATATAACAACTGTACATGATTTTACTTATGAGTATTATAGAACAGGAATTGCAAAATATATACATGTTTGGCAAAAAAACTTTGCTATAAAAAAGAGTGATGGAATCATCTGTGTTTCTGAAAATACTAAAAAAGATTTAATCAAGTTTTTACCAAATATTGATGTATCAAAAATTAAAGTGATTTATAATGGAGTAGGAGAAGAATTTATAAGATTACAAAATCCACAAATTCATTTAATAGATAAATTTAAATTTCTAAAAGGAAAAAAATATATTTTATATATTGGAGATAGAAGTAGTTATAAGAACTTTGATATTGCTGTAAATACTTTAAGTGCATTATCAAAATATATTTTTGTTGTTGTAGGTGGACAGAAATTTTCTGATTATGAAGATATACTGATGAAAGATATCAATAATAGAGTCTTTCATTTTAGAGGTATTGATGGAGTGGAATTAAATAACTTATACAATAATGCCTTTTGTTTACTATATCCATCTAGCTATGAAGGATTTGGTATACCAATAACTGAAGCTATGAAGTCTGGATGTCCTGTAGTAAGTACAAATATATCATCTATACCTGAAGTTGCAGGAGATGCTACTCTTTTAGTCGATGAAATAAAAGTAGATAATTTTATTAAAGAAATAAAAAAACTAGAAAATATTAGTGTTAGAAGTGAATTAATCAATAAAGGTTTAGAACAATCTAAAAAATTTAGTTGGGATAAATGTTTTGATGAAACTTATTGCTTTTATGAAGATATTTGGAATAAAAAATTTGGAGATAAAGTTTGAAAATATCAATTATAACATCTGTATGGGACAACAAAGAAACAATAAAAGACGCTATAGACTCAGTACTATCGCAAACATACAAAAATATAGAGTATATAGTAGTAGATGGAGCTAGTAGTGATGGAACTATTGAGATAGTTCAAAGATATCGGGATAAAATTACTAAATTTGTAAGTGAAAAAGATAGTGGCATCTATGATGGACTTAATCGTGGAATATCACTAGCTACTGGAGATGTAGTAGCATTCTTACATAGTGATGATATCTATGCAAACCATACTATCATAAAAGAAATTGCACAACAATTTGAGTCTGATGAATCTTTAGATGGTATATATGGAGATTTAGTTTACACTCCAAAAAGTGATACAAATAAAGTTTTAAGATATTGGAAAAGTAAAAATTTTGATAGTACTCTTTTAGCAAAAGGATGGATGCCTGCTCATCCTACACTTTTCTTAAAAAAAGAAGTGTATGATAAATATGGTAAATTTGATTTAGATTTTAAAATCGCTGCAGACTATGACTTTATGCTGAGAGTTCTTAAAAATGGTATAAATGTTAAATATTTACCAAAAGTACTTTACAAGATGAGAGTTGGTGGAGAGAGTAATAAAAGTATCAAAAATATTATGTTAAAATCTAAAGAAGATTTAAAAGCATTAAAGAAAAATAATGTAGGTGGAATTTTTACACTCATCATTAAAAATTTATCAAAAATAAAACAGTTTATGAATAAATAAAATAAAAAGGAAAATAATAATGACAGAAAGAAAAGTAGCGCTAATAACAGGAGTCACAGGTCAAGATGGATCTTATCTTGCAGAATTTTTACTTAAAAAAGGCTATATAGTACATGGAGTAAAAAGAAGATCTTCACTATTTAATACAGATAGAATAGATCATTTATATCAAGATCCACATGTAGAAAATAGAAATCTTATCTTACATTTTGGAGACATGACTGATTCTATGAATTTAACTAGAATTATCCAAGAAGTACAACCCGATGAGATATATAATCTTGCTGCTATGAGTCATGTTGCAGTTAGCTTTGAAACACCAGAATATGTAGCAAACGCAGATGGTACAGGAACACTTAGAATTCTTGAAGCTGTTAAATTATTAGGGTTAACTAATAAAACTAGAATATACCAAGCTTCTACATCAGAACTCTATGGAAAAGTACAAGAAACACCACAAAGTGAGACTACACCTTTTTATCCTAGAAGTCCTTATGCAGTAGCTAAGATGTATGCATATTGGATAACAGTAAATTATAGAGAAGCTTATGGTATGTATGCTTGTAATGGTATTTTATTTAATCACGAATCACCTGTAAGAGGTGAAACATTTGTTACCAGAAAGATTACTAGGGCAGCTTCTAAAATTGCTTTAGGTTTACAAGATAAACTATATTTAGGTAATCTTGATGCAAAAAGAGATTGGGGGCATGCAAAAGATTATGTACGAATGATGTGGATGATACTTCAAGCTGATGAGCCAGAAGACTGGGTAATCGCAACAGGACAAACTACAACTGTAAGAGAGTTTGTTAAAATGGCATTTAAATACGCAGGAATTGAATTAGAATTTAAAGGTACTGGTATTGATGAAAAAGCATATGTAGTATCTTGTTCAAATTCTGAATACCAAGTAGAAGTAGGAACTAATGTAATAGCAGTTGATCCAAAATACTTCAGACCAACAGAAGTAGATCTTCTTTTAGGTGATCCATCAAAAGCTGAAAATAAACTAGGATGGAATAGAGAATATGACTTAAAAGAGTTAGTATTTGATATGATGCAATCAGATTTAAAACTAATGACAAAAGATGTTTATCTTCAAGATGGTGGATATAAAACATTATCTTACTTTGAATAGGAAGTTTTAGATGAATTTAAATTCTAAAATATATATTGCAGGACATAGAGGATTAGTTGGTTCTGCAATAGTTAAAAATCTTGAATCAAAAGGTTATACAAATTTAGTGTATCGAACACATAAAGAACTTGATTTAACTTCTCAATTAGAAGTAGAAAAATTTTTTGAAACTGAAAAACCAGAATTTGTTATCTTGGCTGCTGCAAAAGTAGGTGGAATAGTTGCAAACAATACATATAGAGCTGATTTTATATATGAGAATCTTCAAATTCAAAATAATGTAATACATCAAGCCTATAAACATAATGTTACAAAACTTCTATTCTTAGGTTCAACTTGTATCTATCCAAAACAAGCTCCACAACCAATGCCAGAAGATTGTTTATTAACATCTCCTTTAGAATATACAAATGAACCATATGCAATAGCAAAAATAGCTGGTATTAAAATGTGTGAATCATATAATTTACAATATGGTACGAACTTTATATCTGTAATGCCTACAAATCTTTATGGACCAAATGATAACTTTGATTTAGAAAAATCTCATGTTCTTCCTGCACTTTTAAGAAAGATGCATGAAGCAAAACTAAATAATACACCACAAGTAGAAATATGGGGGAGTGGTAAACCAAGACGAGAGTTTTTATATAGTGAAGATATGGCTGATGCTTGTGT
>Ga0066623_1021237_pt1 | contig 8095 bp, 14 predicted proteins | sample SaaInl8_200m_RNA_FD_61419 | JGI IMG/M metagenome (GOLD analysis project Ga0066623, IMG submission 61419) | Marine microbial communities from expanding oxygen minimum zones in the Saanich Inlet - SI048_200m_RNA (Metagenome Metatranscriptome) | ecosystem: Environmental > Aquatic > Marine >...
CCTTTTTTTCCTTCGCATGGGTCTGCTTTTTTGATCGGTATCGAACTACAGGCCGTGACTAATGCAACGATTAAAACAATTAAAAATAGTTTTTTCATGCTATGCTCCCTGTTCCGGTTCCGGTTAGAGTGTCAGGTGTCGCGACGACTGTTGAGACCGTCCCGGCTTTTACATAAGTATCGATTGCGTCTGCTATGGCTTGAGCTAGTGTTTGTTCTTCTGGTTGCAAGCCCTGCCCGTGTGCCGCCGCGAATGCGTTTTCTATTGCTGTTTTGAGTGTCGCTTTGTTTAGTGCCATTATGCTTTCAGTGTTCCGAGATCAGCTTGAAGCGTTGCCAGATCAGTTAAAATTTTTGATAATGTTCCGCTTGAGCTTGTGCCTGGGGAATCAACCGAACCTTGAAGCAATGTTAAAAGCTGATCAAACATGTCCAACAGTTCAACGCTACCGTTTCCGATTCCTAGTTTCTCACCTTTTTTAACAAGTAGCTCATTAACGCTGTCGTCTCTAGTTCCGTCAAACGGCTTTCCTTCCGGGTATCCACCCAGCAAAGCATAAGCGTCTGAGAGATCATGATTCCGGTTTTCTGACGGGTAAACCGCATGTCCTGAACCTGAAAGCCAATCGTCAATCGACCTTTCCGCTACTATTACAGTCACTATATCACCCGCCGCTACCTTTGGGAAAAAACCGCCTGATTGTGTCCGGGGAAAAACGATAGGGACATCTTGAAGATTCGCAAGAGTAACCGCTGACTCCCCCCTGAATTTCACTTTTAAAAGTGGGGTGATGACTGCCAGGTCTGTTGATGAATCATACTCGACAACTTGCCCAGGAAAGCATGTGTGGACCCCTTTAATCTTTTTGAGCCAGTAAGCGTCCAGAACGTCCAGCAAACTAGGGTCTTCTGTTATTTCGGAAACTTCACCCATTATAAGACCGGAGTTATATTTTCAACAGGAAACAGGCAAACAAGATTAGAAACAAACTCTCCCTCTCTACTGTCTCCGCTGTGTGTGACTTTCTCAATAACGTATTCCCCACCTTTTCCGAGTGCGTCGATTGTCTTGGATTTGATATTGATCGGACTTCCCGATCTCAATTCAGGCATTAAGAGAGTCTTAATATTGACCCCCGTGTTCGTGGTTTCAGGTGTTTCAAGTAAGCCGTTTGTTGGCGTAAGATAAACTTTGGGATCTCCATTTGACATGCCAGGTGGTGTGACTTTGATTCCTTTTTCATCAATGCTGATTGATAGCTTACCGGCAAATTTATCGTTTATTTTCTGAATCACATCGCTGAGTGATCCTATCAGGGATTGAGCCTTCTTCGTTTTGCTGCTGCCGAATATACTGTCAATGTAGCCTTTAACCTCTTGCTTGATTCCAATCCCGTCGATTTCATCTAAAAGACTTTTTAGTATCGATTTATTATCTTTGCCCGCGTTGAATGTCTTATTGATATTACTATTTGATAAAGCCTCAATGCCAGTCATCCCCTCGATACTCGTTATCCAATCAGGACCGACTTTTGCGTTAATGGCTTGCACGATATCACCCTTGAAAACCTGTTTTGGGTTGTCTCCATATCCCGCCATCACTTCCACCGTCCCGCCGTATGCTTGCCGGTTAATGTCAAACTTCCAAGACACATTCCCTCTGTGCGTTGGGTTCATGTTGAAAATCATAATCTTTCCGGTGTTCGGCTCAACTCCTGACTGTTTCTGAACTTGAAAGGTTATCTTTAAATCGGAGACAGTGAAAGGACTCCCCTTTTTTGGTACAAAATTAATGGTTGCTCTTCGCTGCCAAAATTCATTCATCTGTATATTGCAGGATTACCCTGTCCCCCCATGTTTCTTTTGTGGGTTCTCTATCTAGGCCGTCAAGGTCTGAAATTGTAAGCTCACCAGGCGGAACGTCCAGATGATGAAACTGCTTTAAAAGATCAATTCCGCCAACCACGCGAACACCGGTCAGCTCGTCCCCGACATCCATCACCCACGAATCCATTCTCCGGTTGTAATTAAACCTGAATCTATAATTCACATCTTCCAACTCAACTTCCTGGGTGTAGTCGAAAAGAGTGTTTGACACTGGTATCGTGTAAGTTGTCATACGACTGCCACATTTCCGCGTGATATGGTTGAGAAAGCCGAGTGTTCGGTATCTTCAGAAGTCAATGTCCTGCCTGACCCATCAGAGACAGATGCAACGATTACTTCAATCAATGATGCTGTAAACCCGATCTTGTGCCCTGAATTGTCCCGCTTAGCCGAGAGGGACTCAAAGACCATGTTTTCATAAACCCGAAGACCGGTTGTGATTCTGAGCCGTTTCTTTTTCTTCTTTAGTTTTGACAGCTTGTCGTATTGGTTTTTTTGATCTCCCTTTTGTGGCCTCTGCCTTATCATATAACGGATTCAGTAGAGAGATAGGCGTGTCAGTGATCAGACCCTCGATATCGAGTTTATCAGGCATTGTGGTCACATGGTCAGCGACTAGTGACCCCGATTCGACCGGGTTCTGTGTTACAAGGTTTTCTTCTGTCAGGTTCTCTGTTATGACAACATCAATCTCGAATTTAGTGTCATCGCTTGCCAGGCCAACAGCTTCGGCAAAATTCCGGAGAAGTGATTTTTGTTGTTCTTCGTCCGGGTCCATGACTTCAACATAAGCCCTCGATGTCGATGGAAGGAATAAGCCGTCAAAAAATCCCATTACGGACCTCCTGTGGCCATATTGTTAGATCCCTTGATCCATTTCATGACAGTACCAAGAGGAGACTGCCTCACCCCGTCAATTACAGCATTTTTGACATCGTTTGCTGTTGCTGAAACGCCGCTGACTGTGACATTTACAACAGAATCGATTTTATTGCTGGCGCTTGACACAGCATTCGATACTGTATCAACCACTGTGCCGCCAATGAAATTTTCAGCGTCCCTGACCACATCTCCTATTGAGTCAAGGAAACCTTCAAACTTTTTATAAGTTTCAGACTCAAAAAAATTATTGAAAATTCGGCGTATCTCCGCAAATACATCTGATATCTTTACCTTCAGGTCTTCGAATAATCCCTTTAGTTCTTCCAAACCATCCTTTAGGCGGCTTTCGCCTGGATCAATGCTGTCCCAATCACCCTTGAATAGTTTTTTCCAGTTCTCCCATGCTTTAGTGAAATCACTTTCGATGCCGTCAGACCAGCCGCCTTCGCGGGTAATCCGCCATATATCTCTGTATTGCTGAATGAATTCATCGAGACCCTTTTTTAATCCAGGGAATTTTTTTAGTTGTGACCCGATCCAGGTATCTGCAGTTGGGTCTGTTATATATTTGTAAATGTCTTCAAAAATGAGAAATAACGCCGTCAATGCTACTGTCCAGAGCGCTATCTTTATAAATACAGGAGACAGGAACATCATTATCACTTTTGTAGCAGCAACCATTGCAGATGCAACTAGGGTTACCCCTCCCGCAATTGCGGCAAACTTGGCGGCAGTTTTAGCCAGGGGGGAATTCTGGAATCGAGTGAATAGATCATTGATAAATCCAAGGGTCTTGGCGAGAACGGGGTTCAGAAAAGAACCAATCGACTTTCCAAACTTCCTGAAGTTTCCCATTAGCATAGAGAATTGAACATCTGAATCCTTCAGGGACTTGGCGTAAAGCTCCTGCCTCCTGCCAGCGTTGGCCGTCAAGATATTCATTAGCTCGACTTTCCGGGCGTGGGTCGTCCATTTGCCATATTCACGACCCGAGAGGCGCAGTCTTTCAAGTTGCTGCTGAGTGACTAAGCCCAACTCCTGCATCTGTCCTGTGGCCCCTGACGCAACGAATTCAGCAAATCCCCTTGAAAGTTCTGCTGGTGTCTGGCTGACTATCGTTGCATATTCCTTCGTGGCTTTTAGGGTCTTGCCGAATAAGTCCGCATCGTTCGTGATCTTCTGGAATTCAACCCCTGCCTGCCTGAGTTGGGTCTGGTCGAATATCCCCGCTCTATTTCCCTTGACAGCGTTTTCAATTCGCCTGAACCCGTCAGACTTCGCAATCAGTTCAAGCTGTCGATTGGTCTTTTCGAATGTCTGCTCCAGGGTGACAGCCCACTGATTCAGCTTTGCAACTGCCAGCGTGTTAATGGTTTGCTTGAGACCGTCGAGGGTTTTAGTGAAGTCTTTCGCCCCTCTGTCATCGACCTTAAACCCTAATTTTGCAACCAGCTCGCGCAATACGGCCATTATTGATCCTGTTGGGCTAAGTATCCGTAAATGATTTCTGTATCAAGCAAAAGATTTGCTGTTAAAACGTCCGCAAATGACCAGTGTTCCTCGATCTCTCTAAGAGTTGCCTTTTGATTCATTACCACCCGCCAGCACAAAGACTCGTCCATATCGAGGCCGGTTTCTATGCCGTGGCTTGAATGAAAAGCGGCTCTGTGGGCTTCTCGGTTGCTGGTAATTTTTTTTTAAGTTCTGCGACCATTCCGCCAAAATTCAATTTGACAATTTCAACCAGCAGCGGGATATAATCCTCGTAATTATCCCCGAAATGCGTCTCAAATTGCTCAACCTTTTCAAGTCCCATTGGAGAAACAACACAACTCTGAATTGTTTCCCTGATGAATATCGGGGTTTCATCCGGGTCCAGCTTTTCAAGAATTCCGCCAATGATCCCGCCGATATCAATATCAGAGTCAAGAATGCTTCCTTGTCCGGTTATCAGAGAGTTCAGAGCGTCAGACGCCCCGCCAACAAGTTTTAAAAACTTGATTTTCAGTGTTGTCCGTTTCGTAAACAAAAGCTGTTTAATCCGGTACTCAGTGTTATTGATTAAGATTTCCTGTTCTTTAATCATATCGCTGCATTGCCTCCGGTCAGCATTTCAAGGTGGGCCACATCAAAAACCCATACCCTTGTTTCGATTCCTTTTGAGTACCCGATGCCAGCGGGTTTTTTAATCCAGGCAACAGGACCGGCCCCGACTGTATCGCCTGATGCATCTTTAAACAGAATCGGGAGAGTACCTTTTCCTGATTTCTTGTCCACTTGATGCAACAGTGACAGCACCATATTAGAGTCAGCACTTTGCAGCAGGGAGACTTTGACCGTCCCAGAATCGTCATTTGACCGAACCCGCGCCGCTTCTCCATCTGCCCCTTTCGTCAAGGTGAAGCTGTCGTTTGTCTGCTCCACCTCGATGAAAGTCCCGTCTGCAAAACCTGTAATCGTGTGAGTCCCGAAGATGATGGCCACCTCATCAGGATTAAAGTTCGATGTCTTTTTATTTGCCATTTATCCCCTTTAGACTGAGAGTGTGCCAGTGATTGTGACTCCATGAACCGCGTTCCCGACCAGAGCCCGAAATGTGATATCTGGAAAAAGTCTTGCTGTTTTACTTGCTGTTGCGATGTCTGCAACATCTGGAATCGTCAAGGTGTAATCGAGATCCGTTGTTGTATCGACATCTGAAAGTGGAGAGATAACCCGCCTTTCCAGTGCCAATGCCAGGACTTTACGGATTGCCGACTCAATGACTGCGAGACCCGCGTTTGTATACGGGATCTTCGCCAGAGTCACCAACTGAGTGAAGACCGCCTCTTCCATCCTCGCGTCTAACCAGTCAACCCCGCGCGTGACATCGATAAACCGGCCCGAAGCCATGACACCTTCCGAAGTATGGCTGACCCCTGCGGTCGTGACATAGATGTTGGCGTTTTTGCCTTCCGCGTATCCTCGTTCGGCTGAGTCCAGATAGGCCGATGTTGCTGCAACGATCCCGGCCAACGTTTGAAATTTCCAAGTGATCGACCCTGGATTATCTGGAAGACACGAACCCGCCCAGGCCGCACCAGGGAATTTAAACCGGGCATGTGCGGTGATTGTTCCGGTTGCTGATCCATCCGCTGCCCCGACTGCCGCGTGAGTCCATGTGTCAGCAGTTGGAACAGTGAGAACCGTTACATCACCGTTAAGAACTGAAGCGTCTGCCCCTGCGTCGGTTGCCCCCGCGATCAGGACAACATCCCCGACCCGCAGAGTGTGAGCCACTTTTGTCCCGGTCGCAATCTCCGAAGATACCGCGATTGAGGTCACTGCAATCTCAACCCCTGCTTCGTGGGTCCAGATCAGAGCCGTCCGGGTGTAGCCGGCAGCTTTTAGGACATAGGCGAGGTCATCGACTGCCGATGTGATTATGTCCGCATCCTCAACACCAATCACCATGATTTTCGCTTGTGTCTCAATCCATGCGGCCGCCAAAAGAACAGCGGCCTCTGTCCGGTCTGTGAGAATCAGACAGTACCAGTCATTGTCCTCAGCAACTATATTGTTGAGCGTTGCCGTCAGGTTTGCGTCACCCGCTGCCACTCTGCCGACTTTGACCTTTTCGATTGCCTTGCCCCATTTGGTTGTCTGGGCAAAGAGAGCGTTTGCGGCCTTATAGACCAAAGTCGTTGAGGCGAAATCCACCGCAACCGCTGTGATGGTGGCGTATTCTTTTGTTCGGTCTGTAAAAATCGCGTGTGTGACTTCGGGAATGATCAAAGGAACCCCGAAACCCGCCTGAGTGACCTTGGCATCTGCCACACTTATCGATACACTGACATCATCTATCGTCATGTTTTCCTCTTATAGTTCAGTTTCGGCATCATCGATGTATGTGCCAGTAATTGCGGAACCTGTCTGCTGCTCAATAAACGGAATATCTTCCGAGACTTCACCCACATAATTCAAAGTAAGTTCGCAGATCGCCCGTCTTTCGTGCTTGTCGCCCAAATAAACCCCAACATCCGAAAAATCCGTTGTATCAAGGAGACTGAACTCGTTCGTTTGCATGTAGTCCTGTTGCTGTACCAGATAGAGCCTTTCCAGAAATTCGTTGCAGAATAGACGGGCAACTTTGTCCACCACATCGACTTTCTTCTTTTGCTTGATAAGGATCTGAGACTCAGTGAGCGTGAAAAAATTAATCTCCACCGTTGCTTTCTTGACTCTCTGAATCGTTTCCGTGATTTTTGTCGTCGGGTAATCATCTGAATCATTGTAGATTTTTAGCGGCATTCCGAGACCCTGTTCCCCGCCGATTTTGAAAGTCGCATACGGTTTTTTCGGTCGCTTTCCGTCCGGGTCCGACATGATCGCAGCCGTTAAGTCAGGCAGAGCCAGTTCAATTAATCCCGAAATTTTAGCCGCTGTGATCATTCGTCCTCGATATTGTCTGCTTCACCACTGCGAAACGCTTTTCCTTCGGTGTACGGACCCCAATATGAGAAAGATTCAATAGTGAAAATCTTTCCGGCCCGGATAAACTGTTCTTTCCCTTGGATCTCTTCAGTCGTCCAGAAATTAAGCCATTCCTCAGATCTGTAACCTTCAGGGAGTGATTTAATTTCTTTGTCTGACATCGGCTGAAGATGCAGATTGATTGTGCTTGTTTCTGTATCGCCTGGAACCCAAATGCCGTCTTCCCATACACCGTCTGAATCTTCTTTCCAGAGAACATAGGGATTTGACTTGCGTTCTACTATTCGGGCAATTTGACTCATTGCCTGACCTCTACATCAATAGCGTTCAGCATTCTAGCCTCATTAACCAGCGGAGTATCTGACCCTTTCATCTCAATCGTTGACTCTGCGTTTTCTGCTAGGTTCAGAGATCGTGATGTGATCCCGTTTTTGATAGTCGTCTGAAGATACTCACCCCATGCTTGCAGGGCTTGCTTCTTCCCCAATTTTCCATCGAGGACCGCCTTTCCAAACTTCTCGCCCACTTCAGCGATTTCTTTTTCGTGCATATCAACAGAGCGACGAATAAACGGCCTTTCAGGAACATCAAAACTCTTTTTCCCAATGGTAACTTTGAACCCAAACTCATTTCTGACAGCCTTTTCCAATTCTTCTGCTCCAGCTTCGGCCATGATTCCAACGACAACATGGTCCGACCGATCATCAGTCAAAGCTGACATCATATCGTCCCACCCGAAGTCTTTGTCTTCGATCTCAACCGACATAAAACGGCCTGAATTTGGATTTTCTTATTTCGTAAAACTGCCGACCGTAAACCGTTGACAACAGGTTTTGTTCTGCTGTCGGATTATT
>Ga0066623_1250893_pt1 | contig 8039 bp, 7 predicted proteins | sample SaaInl8_200m_RNA_FD_61419 | JGI IMG/M metagenome (GOLD analysis project Ga0066623, IMG submission 61419) | Marine microbial communities from expanding oxygen minimum zones in the Saanich Inlet - SI048_200m_RNA (Metagenome Metatranscriptome) | ecosystem: Environmental > Aquatic > Marine >...
ACAGTAGGATATATATTCATCATTCTATTTGGCAGATAAAGATATACATCTCTAGTCTTCTTAAGTAAATTAATATCTGCTTGTAGTGAAGTTAAAAAATTATTAGTATCTTTAAAACCATAGTCTAAAGTCATCTGACCTATATTATTTATTCTTTTTATCTGTTCTGATTTATTCTTATCTTTATTCAAATCTCTAATATTAAATGACTCTTCTGTATATTCCACATCAAGTCTAAGCATTTTACTAGCTTCATTTTGTGGACTTGTAAGTATAAAACTTGTAGGAAAATTCACACTACCACTATGCTTACCACCATCACTCAAAGTTTTTACATCAGCATAATATCTTATAGGATAACCATAATCCCACCACCCCACTACATAATCTTCACGACTAGCAATTTTTTTCAGTTTATCAAGAACTACAACTTCATCTTTAGTAAATACAGTAGGTACTTTATAATCTATCACATGCTTAATATTTGGTGCTAAAATTCCAATAGTCAACATAGTCATCACACCATACTTAAGAATTGAATTTTTAGTTAAGTTACTCAACTCTACTATTAAAAAAGCAATTCCCAATGCAAGTACAGGTACTGCATATACTGTAAATCTCAATCCACCACTATATGCTAAAAACCCAAGCCCAATCATAGGAAGTCCAAGCAACATAACTCTATGTCGTAAAGCTAACCAAATATAACCAATAATAGAAAGTATAAATGTAATAGTATGACCACTTATACGATTTGCAAAAGTTTCAAATGGAATCTTACCTGCTTCTCTTATCGTTTGAGCAACAGAATAAAAATTTAATTGAAGTTCATCTTTTGTTATCATAATAGCATCTCTAAATACATAGCCTTTAAGCTGACCCCATATAGGACTAAAACCACCAGTAGCCATAAATAATACTAATGATAAAGCAAATAAATAATATAAATATTTAAGTACCATTTCTCTTTGCAATTTAAGTCCAATAAATAACATAACAACAATTATAAATCTTATCCACCCATCAAGACCCATCATAGCAAACATCATAAAAGTTATTAACAATAAATTATATTGAAAAACTTCTTTCTTGATATATTGATAAAGTACATAAGCACCAACTAAACCAAAAAAAGCAAACTCCAAACTATAACTTTGAGGATACCACCATCTATAAGCTATGATATCAAGTGCTGTAAAAAGTAGGTATTTATCTTCTTTAGTTTTTATAGCCCAAATAAGTGACCATAAAAGAAATGTAGGAAATACTATATTTAATAAGTCAGTATCATAGTACCCTACCATAGTACGGTTATAATAGCTCCAAGCAATACTAGCCAGTAATGCAGCTATGAAACCAACTTCTAGTTTACCGATACTTCTCCCTATGAGTATGATAGGTATCACTAATAGTGAAGCAAAAAATACAGGCATATAAAATATAATAGTTTCAAAACTAAAAGGCAGTAACTTTGCTATATAAGCAGTTAGATTAGATGTAGCTGAAGTAATTGGAGACAAATCATTGTCTTGACTAACGCCACTTATTATATCTCTTGCACCCTCTGCCCAAACATATCCATCATTTGTATTTATCATAAACTGATCATTGAATTTAAACTGTTCAGCACCGTTAAACTGTTGTACCCATATAAGTCTTACTGCTATACTAAAAGCAAATGCAATTAGCATAAACATTACTGTTTTTTTATTTTGAGTTATTGTCATACATGACCCTCTATAAAACCTCTACTTCTCTACAGAAACTTCTAAATAAATCATAACCATCCCATATATACGAGAAATCTAATGATTGTCCAATTGGTACAATTCTATCAATCCCATTTGGCATAGAACTATATATTATATTTTTTAGTTCTTCTTTTGAAAATCCATAATAAGCTAATGTTTGATGTTTCTTTGTAAGGCTAGATAATAAGTCTTTAAATTTATCTATTTCTAATTCATAAAATAAACCTGTACCACAGTGTAAATTTTCATTTACCTCTTTTATATTATTAATCTTTACCCTATTTATAAATGGATTATTTTCGTTTTTACTTATAGTTACATGATTTTCAATTGCCATAGAACACTCAGCCACTAATTTATTTACTATATCAGCAGGTGCTATTTCTTCAGGCTGTTGATTAAGTACATATTGATTTAATTTATCCCAAAATAATTGCTGTGCTTCTAAATTTAATTCTTTAGTACCTACCCATACTACCATCCGTACAGAAGAACATGCCATTTGTCCAAACCAAAAAGAATCATTATAAAATTTTTCTATTAAATCTTGTAAATTTTTTTCTTCCATAATTTCTTTAGAATTTATAACTGCAAACGAAAATTTATCTGCAAACGATAACTCTGTAGCAGTTGGTTTAATTGGTATAGTTCGTATATGTTCAACCGTTCTATCTCCACCCCAGATAACTCTTACATCTGCCATTTGAGATAATTTTAAAGTTATATCATCTTCATGACCATATCTTATAATTGCAACTCTATTTTTTAATATATTATATAATTCAAGTTCTAAGACTGAATTTATAATACCAATTAACAAAGATGTTTGTATATTTTCCTTATCAGAGATTCTTAAAATATTACTATTTCCAACAAGTAGAGATATAAACCATGAATATACAAAAATTGTATCAACATTTGATGGTGCCATATGAAATACAATTCCTCGACCTAATAATACTTTATTCTCAGATTGTTCTACAAAGTATTTATGTAATTGCTTAATATGTGATTTTCTCATCCAAAAAGCTAATGCCATTAATTCTGGATGTTCTTTAAAGAATGGATCTTTTAAAATTGCTTTTGATACATCACTTACAAAACTAATTAAAATATTAGAAAAAGGTACTAAAACACTATTTTCGATTTTTAAATCATCTAGATTATTTACATTTTTTGGTGTTACAATATTTAAACTCATTTTTTACCTTTACTATCAAATGCATGGGTATCACTACAACCTCTTATTTCGGCTTTAGGTAATCTTCCTTTAACTTTAAAATATTTACCTTTTCTTCCACATTGACAATCATCTTCACCTAATATAGTTCCTAAATCTTCTGTTAGTAATATATGTCCAGGGTAACTTCTTGGCATTATAGATAAAACTTCAATAATCCCTTCTACCCCAAATTTATTAATTTTCATAGTCATAGGGTCTCGTACTATTATATCTGCAAAAATGGGTGCATGAAGGTGTCCTTCTTCACATTCTACAAATATAGATCCTACTTGTTCAACCATTCCGTAAAAATCATGTATATTATTGATACCTGTTTGTTCTTTCAAACTAGATTTAAATGTATTATTATCAACAGCTTGATCAATTAATTTTTTCCATCCTCCGCTATGAATCAATATTGCATTTGAAAAGTCTAATTTTTTCTTTTTCTCTTTTAATTTTGTATAAAAATATTGCCAAATCATAAAAGTAAAACCAAATATAAATATTTTCTGACCTTTATTTTCTTCAAGAAATTTTTCGATTATATCAAAATCTATTTCCATATTATCATCAAGAGCATAAGTATGCTTTCTTCCAAAATTTGAAAGTCCTAATATACCTGCACCTCTTGCAGAAAACATTTTTCTATTTTTTAAAATACTTTTTGTATCTATTATTAACATCGGTAATCTTTGTTTACCTAAGAAACTTTGCATAATTTTAACTAATGCTTTTGTTTGTAATGTAGAGGTTTCTTTATCTAAAAATATTTTTGATACTTGCTGTGAAGTTGTTCCTGATGATGTTAAAGTTTTTATCACTTCTTCATTTTTACAACTTTTTAATTCATAATTTTTAAATAATCTAACTGGTAATGGTAAAAACTCACTTATTTCTTTATATTTAATATCACTTAAATTATATGCTTCTAATATATCTTTATATTTAGTACACTTTGCAGAGTGTTTTGTTGTTAAATAATTTAACTCTTTTAATAAAAATTCATGTTTTTCTTCTTTGCATAACTCATAAGGTAGTATCTGAAGATATTCTTCTAAATTCATTAAAAATCCTTTATAATATCTTGGTATTTAATCTTTCCTGCACTCGTAACTGGAAATTCTTCAATACATTTAATCTTAACAACACTATGATGAAAAGCATACTTAGCAATAATATCACTTTTTATATCATTTAAAATCTCACTATTTCGAGTAACTATCATCAGTTTATTGTCAATCCCTGTACACAATACATCATAATCTTTTGATTTTAAATAATGTTCTATCTCATCAAGACCCACACGGTTACCATGTATCTTAATAAATCTTTTTAGCCTACCAGTTATATAATAAAACCCTTCATCATCTTTTTGAGCAATATCACCAGTATGTAAAATAGATTTAAGTTCATTAGAAGCATTTAGATCTTCTAATTTTGTTGCATATCCCATCATTACATTAGGACCTTGGTATATCAACTCACCATCGACAAATGACTCATCTATAAGTTCATCATTATTTAAATTTTTAATTAGTAATTTTCCATTTGGTATTGAGATACCAATACTTGATTCTTTTTCTAAAATTTTATCTGATGGCATATATGATATTCTTGCAGTTGCTTCTGTCTGTCCATACATTACAAAAAAATCTATTTGTTTACTTTTTGCCCATAAAGCATATTCTTTGACAAGTTTATGATTTAATTTACCACCTGCTTGTGTCATATATTTCAATGATGGCAATTCCATTTTCATGATACCTATTCGTCTAAATATTTCATAATTATATGGAACACCATTTAGTGTTGTTACCTTATGTTTTTTAAATGTTTCCCAAAAATCTTTTGACATAATTGATTCTTTAGTAACAACAAGAGAAGCACCTCTTTCTAAATGTGTATTTAAAATAGATATTCCATAAGAATAATATAATGGTAAGTTTGTTATTACTCTATGAGTTGATTCTATATTTAAATAGTCAACAATAGAGTCACAATTTGAATACAAATTTTCTTTTGTTAATTTTACCATTTTTGGAGAACCAGTTGTTCCTGATGTTGATAACATTAATGATAATTTATCGTTTAGTAAAATCTGTGCTTTATTATGTATTTTTAATCCATAAGTTTCATATTCAACTAAATAATCTGTATCTACTATTTTTTCTTCCCAAATAAAATTTGGATTATATGTTTTAATAATATTATCAATAAACTCATTATCAACAGATGCATCTAACATTATAAAAGCTTGTTCTGCTCTTAAAAAAGTAAGATATCCAATAATAGTTTCTATATTAGTTTGTGCCTTAACTAATACCAACTGTTTAGTATTTGGCAATACATTTGATATAGTAGAACATAATTTATCTATTTGATTATATTTTATTTCTCTATTATCAGATATTAAACAAACATTATCTCCATGTTTTGAAAAATCAATATCAAACATTATATTAGCATCCCCCCATCTACACCAATTACTTGTCCAGTAACATAACTTGATAAATCAGATGCTAGATAAAGAGCAGTATTTGCAATATCTTCTGGCTTTCCAATTCTATTCATCTTAATAGAATCAATTCTCTCTTTATATTTACATTTTGTAAGTCCGTGTGTCATTTCTGTATCTATAAATCCTGGTGCAATTGCATTTACTCTTATATCTGTTGGTGCTAATTCCTTCGCTAATGATTGAGTTATACCAATAACAGCAGCTTTACTTCCACCATAAACAGCTTGACCATCATTTCCATTTGTACCTATGATAGAACTAATATTAATAATTGAACCAGCTTTTTTCTTACTCATCATTCTTGCAGCATATTGACTTACATATAATACTCCAAATGTATTGATACCAAATGTTTTTTCTATTTGTGTTTTAGTAACCATTCCAATTAGCGCATCATCTAAAATACCTGCATTATTAACGAGAATATCAAGATTTTTAGTAATTTTAAATATTTCTCTAAATCCATTTTTAACTTCATCAGAATCAGAAACATCAAATAAAACAATATCTACTCTTACCTTATATTTATCAGATATTTCTAAAGCAACCTTTTTGGCTTTTTCTTCATCTCTTGCATTTAGTATAAGGGATGCACCATTTTTGGCATAAACTTCTGCAATTGCTCTTCCTATACCTCTAGTAGATCCAGTTATTAATGCTGTTTTTCCTTTAAGTAGCATTATAAATACTTTTCAACAATCTCTAATGCTTTTGCAGGTGAACTCATATCGATAATATCATCAGTATCAAGCATAATATCAAATGCATCTTCAATTTCAGCAATTAAAGACATATGTGCTACTGAATCCCATTCTGGAATTGAGTTATATTCTAATTCATCTGTAATCATCTCTTCTTTTACACCTAATGCTTCTGAAAACGCTTTTACCAATTTTTCTTTATTTTTCATTTTATTTCCTTTATTTAAATTAATCTATTTTTAACTTGTTTCTGAGTTTTCATATCTTTAACAAGCATACTATCTACTATATTCCCATTTACTACAGTATGTGCAGCAATAGAACAATTGCTGCCAATATTTGATTTTAACAATATTGATGAGTGCGTACCCATAAATAAATTATTGCCAGTATGTACATTACCATTCAAAGTACAATATGGAGATAAAATACTACCTTTTCCTAAAACTGAATCATGCCCAATACTTGTAAATATGTTTAAAATACAATACTGTTCTACCAAGGCATTTGACTGTATCATAGAATTTGGACATATAATAATCCCATCATTTACAATAGCATCAGCTGCTACAAAGACTGAATTATGTATATAACTATAAAAATTAACTTTTTTATAGTTAAGTTTACTAATTATACTATTTCGTGCTTTAATACTTCCTATGGCAATAATAACAAAATCATTTTCTAAATACTTATATTCATCAATAGTACCAAGCCATTTTTCTTCTTTTATTTTAAGATTCTTAAAATTAATTTCATCATCATCTACAAAACCTTTAAAAGTACAATTTTTTAAAAAACCTTTATGTATATCATCTTGAATATAAGAATAAATCTCTCTTCCAAATCCACCAGCCCCTATAATAATTATATTCTTCATTATTTATTTCCTTTAAAAGCTTCCATAGTAGCACTACTTTCCGAACTAATATCACTTCTTTTTATAACCTTTAAAAATGTAAGCCAAAGTATTTTTATATCTAACCAAAATGATTGATTCTCAACATACCATACATCATATTCAAACTTTTGCTCCCAACCTATAGCATTCCTACCGTTTACTTGAGCCCAGCCTGTAATACCTGGCTTTACATCATGTCTTTTTTTTTGTGTATCATTATACCTATCGAGATATTCTATAAGAAGTGGGCGAGGACCTACAAAACTCATCTCGCCTTTTAGTACATTAAATATTTGAGGAAGTTCATCTAAACTAGTACTTCGTATAAATTTACCAATACCTAATATCCTTTGTTCATCTGGTAGTAAATTTCCATACTTGTCTTTTTCATTTGTCATCGTTCTATATTTATATATTCCAAATATTTCATCATTTAGCCCTGGTCTTTGTTGCCTAAATAATATTGGGCTTCCCATATTGATTAAAATCAAAAAAGACACCACTATATAAAATGGTAAAAATATTATTATTAGGATTATCGAAAGAGTTATATCAAATAATCTTTTTAGCATATTTAGTCACCTCATTTTTTAATAATTGTTCTAGTTTTTTAGATAAGTATTTTATGGAAAAATTATTTTTTATATATTCTTTTCCATTTTTACCATATTGATTATATTCTTCTTGCGATAAAGAGCTTATATCAATAATCTTTTGAGCTATTTTATCTTCATTATGTTCTTCAATAATAATCCCCGCATTTGCTAATTGAACAATGTTATCTTCAATAGTACCTACATAAAGAACAGGCTTAGATGAAGCCATATAGTCATACAGTTTATTCTGACTAACACCATATTTATATAAAGATGAATTATTTGATGAGATATATAACAAATCAGCTTCATTCAAGTATGAATAAATCTTTTGTTTAGCTACAGCA
>Ga0066623_1015032_pt1 | contig 7999 bp, 6 predicted proteins | sample SaaInl8_200m_RNA_FD_61419 | JGI IMG/M metagenome (GOLD analysis project Ga0066623, IMG submission 61419) | Marine microbial communities from expanding oxygen minimum zones in the Saanich Inlet - SI048_200m_RNA (Metagenome Metatranscriptome) | ecosystem: Environmental > Aquatic > Marine >...
AAATTAAAAAAATCCCCTGAAGTGTTACCTTTTATATCAGGGGTGCAAAAATGTTTCACTGTTAAAGTCAGTAAAACAAAAAGTACTACATCAGGTGTTCGTTTTCCAGAACTTTGGCGACATATGGATTTCTCCTGGAAGTGTTGGTACCTTTGGCCAATGTACTGAATCTGTACCGTTCCGGTAATATATATTGGGCAGAGTATTGACCAGAGGATTGACGATTCTCATGTATTCCTTACTTTTTAATAGTTTACTGACAGCACTTTCAGGATCATTCAAATCACCAAAAACTCTGGTTTTGGTTGGACAGGTTTCTACACAAGCGGGAATTTCCCCAACTTCAAGACGGTGATTGCAAAAATCGCATTTATCCACTTTTTTAGTGGTCGAATTGCGATACCTGGCGTCATATGGACAAGCTGTTACACAGTTTCCACAACCAATACATTTATCAAGGTTTATTTCCACCAAACCATTTTCACCTTTATAAGTTGCATCCACAGGACAAGCTGCCACGCAGGATGGATCATCGCACTGCATACATTGTCCTGGTTGATATTGGGTTCGCAATTCTTCGCCGGTATTGTTTTCCTTTATCCAGTTCCTCCAAAACGATTCCGGAACTTGATTTTCAACCTTACACGCAATCAAGCAGGCTTTGCAGTCAATGCAATTTAAAGGATCAATCACAATTGCATACTTTTTTTGCATTTGAGTCATGCATATCTCCTATTTTCAAACTTTTAATTCATTATTAATTTTTTTCAGTGCTTAGACTTAAATTTTTCTAATACTGACATGGGTTTCATGCATGGCCATATTACCACAAATCTCGTCATGTTTATCTTCTAATAGTTCAACGATACAAGCACCACACCTAAAAACACCGGTTAGCCCTTTAGAAATCGCTCCAAATCCTGTTTCCATGTACACGGTATCCTCTCGTGTTTCTTTAGTAACCCGAACCTTAATAACCTGCCTACCCACGGGGCTTTTAACCAAAACCCTATCCCCATGTTTAATGTTCATCTTTTTAGCGGGAACAGGGTTCAACCACAGTTGATTACCCGAAATAAGTTCTCTCAAAAGCAGATTATTAGTTGTTGATCCTTGGGTATTATAGGCATTTCTACCAACCACAAGAATAAACCGATCGGATTTGATTGGTTTAGGACGGTGATATACCGGCATTGGGTCAAGATCAGCATCGGCATAACGCTGATTGTACAGTTCAACTTTTTTAGACAGTGTTTTAAAATTTTTGCCTTTATAGTGCCCGTATACTTTTCTTTTTTCCTGATAAACACCATCCTTTTTTAAAGCTTCCATAATCTCAGGATGTTTTTTAACTTGCGCCTGACGATATTGATCCACCGTAAAATCAAAATGTTGTCCAAGGTCCAGGCGTTTAGCCAGTTCGGAAACTATCCAAAGTGCTGTTTTCGTTTCGAACATAGGTTCCACTACAGGATCACGGGTAACCAGACACGGTCCAGTTGAAACACCTTGCTGACAAGAAATGGGATCTATCCGCTCCAAATAACTAGAGGCGGGAAGTACCAGATCTGCCATCCAGGCCGTGTCACTCATGGCGATATCAATGGTCAACATAAAGTCGAGGTGTTTAATCATTTCAATCGTTTTTTGACGATTCGCCCCGGTTTGCATGGGATTGGTTTTATAAGTGAAAAATGCTTTTACCGGATAAGGTTTTCCCTCAATAACAGCATCTCTCGAATGTTTGAAAGCACCTTCAGTTTCGAACATCATCGGTGAGCGATCAGTATCAATCCGATCATCCGGGTTATCTTCATAAAAATCAGGTTCAAAGGGAATGTTTCCCAAATGAATTTTTTGAGCGACAATCAGGCCCCCCGGTTGATCCCAGTTACCGAGCAAAGCATTAACAATGGCATTAGCCCGACGAATTTGAGTGGAATCTGTATAATCAGATGTCCGACGTCCCGGATAAATCATGGCCGCTGGAGCTGCCGCAGCCAACTCTCTTGCCATACGGGCAATATCAGCCGCTGGAATTTCACACTCTTTTTCTGCCCATTGGGGGGTATATTTCTTGACATGTTTTGTCAACGCTTCAAAACCATGGGTTCTATTATAAACAAACTCTTTATTGTAAATTTTTTCATCAATGAGAACATGCATTATGGCCAGAAAAAATGCGATATCGGTACCAGGCTTTATGCTATGCCATTCATGAGCTAAAGCAGCTGTTTTGGTAAAACGCGGATCGATAACAACCAGCTTGCAATCCCTTCTGATGGCTGTCATTAAATCGATGCTATCTGGTGTAACCAGTGCTTCAAACCGGTTTGAACCGGGCATGATTATATATTTTGAATTTAAAACATCGGGAAGCGGTACTTCACCAAAGGTATCCAGAAAAGCCCTGTTACGGCTAAGCAGGCAGTTGGACTCATGGGAAATGATATTATAAGATCCATATGCTTCGGCGAAACGGTGTACAAATTTTGATTGCATATCGGAACCTGCCATAAATAGGGTCCCACATCGTGTATATTCTTTGCCGATTTTTTCAAGTTTTTCCGCAGCCAGATCCAGGGCCTGATCCCAGCTCAGCCTTTGCCATTTCCCTTCACCCCTGGCTCCGGTCCGTAACAATGGGTATTTTAAACGATCCGGATCATACAATCTTTGAATACCAGCATTGCCCCTGGCACAAAGCATTCCCCTGGACTTTAGTAGTTTAGGGTTCGGATCCAGTTTGTTCACTATTCCCTTTTCAACTCTGGCGATTACACCGCATTTATTAAAACACATGTCACATACGGAGAATTTCTTCTCCATTTGTGATTGATCCGCCAGGACTGCGGCGGATGCAGAAGGGACCAGCCCACGTAATATACTTGTGTTACCAGCAATTGACGCAGATGCGATGGCGGAATACTTCAAGAACAGTCTTCTTGTCATCTCCTGGTTTTTTACTGTTGGCATAATTCTATCTCCCAAGGTTCAGTTATTTGCAAATAAAATGATTCTTTCCTATTCATGTTTGTCCTGAATACTATTGTCGATTATTCACATTTTGCAGGAGAGGGAGAATCAAACGCATGACCCCAAAGATGTGCATAGATATCCTTAATGTCTTTGGCTTTTCTTTTTGCCCATTGATCACTACAGGAAAGCTTTTTATGGTTTTTGAAAATTTCCACCCATTCTGCCTGGGTTTTTGATATCGGGCTTAAGGGTTTTCCAACATTATCTCCTGTTGCTCCTGCTTTGTGGCATGTCAGACAGTGTTTTCGGTACAGATATTTCCCTTTTCTGGCATTTCCTTCTTTTGCTAACACCATACTGGGTCCTATAAAACTGATGAAAATTAAAAGTGAAATCACAATTCTTGAGATTTTTGGTAGCATCATTTCTTATTCTCCATGTTTAATAATTATTGTTACTTTCAAAAAATGAGGTTGGTTTTCCTGAAATTCAGATTTAAGACGACCAACCTCAATAAATCTAACTCCCTTTATTTATTTAAAGGTAGTTTTTGAAATCGACTTCCGGTTTTAATAGGATCACCATCATATCCCAATGCTTTAAAATCAAGATAATTAGTTTTTCCTATTAAATCTTTAACATCCCGACCTTCCAGTGCCAGTTTATGAAAATCAATACCCTGGGTTGATAACTTTTTAAAATCAATATCCGAGGGATTTTCATGACAAGTACCACAGTACGGATCTTTTGAAAGGGATTCATGACAATTGGCACATGATAAGGCATTTTCTTTAGGCATTACCTCATGGGTAATCCCCCAATACATTATAGTATCCACAAACTCATATTCACCACTGTATTCAAGACCAGCTGCTTCCATACCTTTTTCGGCAGCCTTAGCCCAATCAAAGTTCTTCCAGTATTCATCCCATAATTTTGGGGCAACCAATCGTTTTAGAACCGCATCACTGATTTGTTTTCCCTTGTGCACCTTAAATGGATAAATCCGGGAAGCAGGATCTTTTTTTGAACCAACGGGATAATTTAATTCAGTAACACCGTCGTCATCAATCTGATCTCCCAGTAGATAACGCTCAACCGTACCGTTATACCAAAGATAAGAGGGTTTTCCCGCTTCTTTCCATTTGAAACTACCTTTCTTTTTAGCATACATGGGCTTCCCGTACTTATCTTTAGGGGGCTCAATGTCTTTTCCGGCAGTAGACCAGTCCCATTCAATTTTGGTGGGGTTGTTTTTTGAATAAATCGGAATATGACAAGTTTGACAAGCGACATGTTCACTATGCTTGTTCAGATGATAAGCAGAGGCGCTGCTATCCTTAATATGCGGTTTATCAGTATGGCAATACTCACAGGATAGATCACCTTCAACAGCCGGTACAGAAATACTACGTCCGGATATCATATGGTTTCTGGTTTTATGGCAATCCTGACAACGGAAATTCATACCTTCTCTATCTACTCCCATGTGAACGTCATGGTTCGATGAGGTTTTCAGGAGAGAATCACTCATATCTCCATGTTTAACCGCATCACCACCACCTCTAAAATGACAATTTTCTCCACAATTGGCTTTGGTCGGACGACCAACATTTTTGGCAACTTCAACTAAATCAACTTTAGGATTGGGCATTCCGGCATCGCCATGTAGTTTATTATATTTACCAGTTGTATCATGACAAACCAGACAATCAATATTCTCCGGATCAGAAAAGTCAAAATTCTTATCCTTCCAACCATATCCGATGTGGCAACTGGTACATTCAGATTCATTTCCATTTAAATTAATGCAGAAATTATTGATGGTGAGATTATTTTTGCCCAGGTCGTTTCTATTTTCATGCCCGACTGTATAGACAGAAGAACCATGCCAGTTCCAATGGGCTGTTTTCAAGATTGCTTCTCCCTCTTTTTCATGGCAGGACAAACAGTTTTTAGTCACTTCAAAAGCATCAGCTCCTTGCTTCAAGTCCACCAGACTATTATGATCAGGCACTTTTTTTGCGTGACAGGCAATACAATCGGTGGGAGCCCTAGTATCCAATGTCCGTGCGATGGCTCCTCTCACCATAGCACTATGAATAATAGGGCCTCTAACATGGGGGATTTGTTCAGATTCTTTATGACAATCCATACACAATTGATGATAGGCCCCTTTTAGGCCAGGTGTGTTTAAGTCTTTGGGATTAAAGGGTTCACCATGACATTCATCACAACCCGTCGGTGTTTGCTGGTTTTCGGTTAACCAATCCATTGTAACAGGAACGCCATATTCGTCACCCTCTTCACGTGCCTGACGATGATGACAAATGGTACAGTCTTCAAGAACATTGGCATGTTTTCGATGCATAAAACGCACAGGCTCATAAATATCACTATGATTATTGACAACTTCCTTATTGATGTAAAATAAGGCGGGCGCATCCTTTACTGATGGATAAGATGCCCCTTCCACTTGGATTGAAGAATTACTTTTTGATTCAGTTTGGGCAGAAACCATTTTCGGCTGAATAATCGCAAAAGACAGTACTGAAATAAGCAATATTACTGTCGGAGACATTTTTTCTGGTAAAGCACCCAAAACTGGAAATATAAACACGACTACTCTATAGACAAACATCAGCGTCGCAACCAGAGCAATCGTAATAAAGATTTCTCCCACAGCAGGAAAATAGGAAGTCAATTTATAGGGTGGGTCGTAAGCCACGATAAAAACATTAACCCGATTAAGCACAATTCCAATTACATAAATACTCGATGCGAAAAAGAGCCATCCGGCAGACTGCCGGACCTTTTTAAAAAGTACCATCACAAAAGGCAACATCACCCCAACCACGACCTCAACGATAAAAGAATTAGTTTGATACGTTCCATCTAAAAGATAAACATAGGTACCACGGACCATCATATCACCTAATTTGACAATCAGATAAACGCCTATTAAAACCGGCATAAATTTAGACAATGGTGTTAGTATTTCCATTTCAATCTTTCTGCCAAAGGATTTAGAAACGACAATAGATTCAAAAATAACCATTGGATAACCGGTGGCAAATGCCGAAAGTAAAAACAGCAAGGGCAGAATCGGTGTGTACCATAAGGGATGAACTTTCGAAGGTGCAATCAGCATTAAAGATCCCAGGCTGGATTGATGCAAACAGGAAAGTACAATTCCGGCGATAATAAAGATGAACATCACCTTCCCCAGAATCTTGTCTGCTATTTCCATCATGGATTCCAAAGGTTTATTTAAACCTGCCAGTAACCCCGGTAAATCAACTTTACCCTTAAACCTTTCAGTCACAATGGGTATAAATTCAATATATAGGACATTGAGGTATATCAGGACACAAATTCCCACTTCAAAAAGTACTGAGTTGCCATTATGGTTGAATATCGGGCTGGTAATGTTCCAATAGCGCCCCAAATCCAACATTAATCCAATCACAACAAAGGTATATCCCAGCATAGCCGTTAACAAGGCGGGCCTGATCACCGCATGATATTGTTCCCTGTTAAAAATATAGGCAATCAGACCAGTGGTAAAACCACCGGCTGCTAAGGCAACTCCGGAAGCGACATCGATACCGATCCAAAGTCCCCAGGGATATTGATTATTTAAATTTGTAACCGTTCCAATACCATAGATCAGTCTAACAATGGTAAAAGCCAGTCCAATGACCATCAGGATGATCATTACCATCACACCCGGAGTTAAAAACTTCTCTTCAACCGGGGCTGCATTTTCATGTTGGTTCATTCCTTATCTCCCGGTTTAGTGATCTGATTTTGCTGCCTGTCTTTAAAGAAATTAGAGAAATACATCACTCCGCCCAGGGCAGTAAATAAACCGATTGGTGCAGCCATAAACTGGAAAAGACCATGTTGTATCGCTTCGGTAAGACGTGGTGGCGCGGCTGAGTCCAACTCTGGAAAACCGATGGTGTTAAAGGGTTCAGAGGCCAGATAAAACCATGAAGTTCCGCCGGCCTCATGTTCACCATATATATGATCAACATATTTACCTGGATTTCGTTTCATTTTCCATCGTGCTGTTTTTAACAGATCTTTCTTTTTACCAAATGTCATGACTTCCCTGGGGCAAACCTGTGCACAAGATGGTAATCCGCCATCCTTCACGTAATTGAAACAAAATGTACACTTCCTGACTTCAGGGGTCAGAGGCTTATCATACTCATAAGCGGGCACCTGAAACGGGCAGGCGACCATACAATACCGACATCCTATACATTTATCTGCATCATATGTTACTGCTCCATTGGATTCCTTTGTCAACGCACCAACAATACAGGCGGAAACACAGGAGGGATCATTGCAATGCATACATTGAAATTTTACAAAAACAGGGTGGGTTCGCCAGGTCAGAGAACCTATATTTTCAGGATAGTATTTATTGACAACTGTATAGGATGTTTCATCCATTCGACGTTCATTTTCTAATACTGTCATTTCCTCAAAGGAAACCTGAGGTTTTGGAAGCTCATGACGAGTATTACATACCTCTTCACATTTTCGGCACCCTACACAGAGTGTCGTGTCAACCAGACAGCCAAAAGCATCTTCGTCAGCTTCTTTGGAGCTGGCCTCAGCTTCAGAACCAGCCAGTATTGACACGGATACAGCACCTGTAAGTTTAATAAAATGCCGCCGATTAAATTTCATGGCATTCCTCATAAATTGTGAATTAATTAGTTGCTATCCTTTACGGATAGTGATTTTATAATGATTTTTCTTTTTTTGTATTTCAACAATTTCATCCACCGAACAATCTAAAATATTTTTTAGATCATCAATGACATCAAAATCCTGTAATAATACCTGGAAGCTTTCTCCGGATGCATTTTCCATTAACATCTTTTTAATTTTCAACAAACAAAATGGAGAAAGAACACCAACTAAATTTAAAACCGGTTTTGATGACACGAATACACCCCCTAAATGTTTCTGGTTTTATTTTTTAATTGTGTCGGAGTTTAAT
>Ga0066623_1003038_pt1 | contig 7855 bp, 8 predicted proteins | sample SaaInl8_200m_RNA_FD_61419 | JGI IMG/M metagenome (GOLD analysis project Ga0066623, IMG submission 61419) | Marine microbial communities from expanding oxygen minimum zones in the Saanich Inlet - SI048_200m_RNA (Metagenome Metatranscriptome) | ecosystem: Environmental > Aquatic > Marine >...
TTTCACTTGAATAAAAAAATATACACAATACTTGTATCATACAATCCAAAAAAAGATGAATTGTCTTTAGCAGTTGAAAGACTAAAAAAACAAACAGATATAGTAGTTATTTGTAATAATTCAGATTATAATGTAGAATTTAAAGATAAGAATGTAAAAGTTTTTAATTTTAAAGATAATCTAGGCATTGCAAAAGCTCAAAGTATAGGAATGTATTGGGCATTTCAAAATGGTGCAGATTTTGTACTGCAAATGGATCAAGATAGTGAACCGGATGATAATCTAGTCGAAAACTTATTTAGTTGCTATGATAAATTAACACAAAAAGGATATAATATAGGACTAGTTGGTCCTCAAGATTATGATAAGGAAACACAAAAGATAAATAAAGGACGAATAAGTAAGGGCACATATATAGAGGATACAAACTATGTATTTATGAATCAAACATTAAGTTCAGGTAGTTTAATACCTAAAAAAACTTATAAAAAAATAGGTGGTATGGATGATGATTTATTTATAGATGCTGTTGATGAAGAGTATTGTTGGAGAAGAATAGAAGCCAATATGAAAGTTGTTAAAAATAATGATGCATTATTGGCTCATAAGATAGGAGAAGGAGAGCAAAATATAATAGGCTCTATAAATCTTGTGATATCTTCGCCTATTAGATACTATTATCAATTTAGAAATGTACTCCTTCTAAGTACACGAAGTTACGCTCCTCTTTATTGGAGAACCTCTATGATTGTGAAGGTTGGGTTAAAACTTATAGTTTTTCCATTTAGAGTAAAAGATGGTCAAAAAATCTTTGGATATATGATAAAAGGTATTAAAGATGGACTTTTAAGAAGATATGGAAGAATTGATTTATCAGCTACAAAAAAGAACTTGAGAAACATAGATAAAGACTATGAATATTATATTAAAAAAGGTGAACAATGAGTTTTTCTGTCTTAATGTCAGTTTACAAAAAAGAAAATCCAGAGTATTTCGACATAGCTATGAAAAGTATATGGGATGATCAGACTCTTAAACCAAATGAAATAGTATTGGTTGAAGATGGAGAATTGACCGAATCTTTATACAAAATAATTGAAAAGTGGAAAACGACACTTAAAGATATATTAGTATCAGTTCCTTTAAAAGAAAATATTGGTTTTGCAAAGGCACTTAATATTGGACTTAAATATTGCACTAATGAGTTAATTATCCGAATGGATACAGATGATATTTCTATGCCAAGTAGGTTTAAAGAACAAATACAATTTATGCAAGAGCATAAGGATATAGCTGTTTGTGGTACTTTTACAGAAGAATTTGATGTAAAGTATAAGAAACAAATTAATTTTCCAATTAATTTTAAAGATATTAAAAAGTTTGCAAAATTAAGAAATCCCATTGCTCACCCTTCTGTTATATTCAAAAAATCAATAATAGAAAAAGTTGGAGGATATCCTGAAAACTTAAGGTTAGGACAGGATTTTGGCCTTTGGTCTGTACTTATGGCAAATGGGTATATACTTCAAAATATTCCACAAGTTTTATTAAGAATGAGAATAAATAGTGAATTTATAAAAAGAAGAGGATGGGAATCTTTCAAATACGAAGTAAAAATAATAAAATTACAATATAATTTGGGGTTTATTAATTTATTTGAAGCTGCAAAAGCATTGTTCTTAAGATTTGTATTAAGAATGAGTCCTACATTTATAAAAAAACTAATGTACAAAATATTAAAATAAAGGAAATTTAAATGGGAAATAAAGTTTGGATTAGAGGAAAAATCATAGATGAAGAGGATGCAGTAGTTAATATTATGTCTCCTTCTGCACAATTTGGATTAAATGTATTTGAAGGTATTCGTGGTTATAAAAACGATAAAAATGACTTATTATATGTATGTTATTTAGAAAAGCATATTGATAGACTGTTGGAATCTTGCAGACTAATGGGTATAGTTTCTTCATATTCTAAAGATGAAATTATTATTTACTTTAATAAAACTATATTAGCAAATAAATTTGATGGCGATTTTGCAGCTAGAATTATTATTTTTGGTGATGGAATGGGATCTTGGAGTAGTGAAGAAAATTTCTCAATGTGTATATCACCTATATCAAGAAATCGAACAAGTTTAAATAGTTTAAAAAGAAAATCCGCCTCTATAACTTCATGGCAACGAATCAATGATAATGCTCTTCCTCCTCGCGCAAAAGTAGGTGCTAATTATATTAATGGTAGATATGCTTATTTGCAAGCAAAAAACGATGGATATGATTTACCTATATTTCTAGGAATAGATGGTAAAATCAGTGAAAGTTGTGGAGCTTGCTTATTCATTGTGAAAAATAAAAAATTAATTACACCTCCTGTTACTGCTTCAATACTTGAAAGTATAACAAGAGAATTAATTATACAAATTAGTAAAGACTTTAATTTAGATGTTATAGAAAGAATAATAGATAGAACTGAAGTGTATTTGGCTGATGAAGTGTTTTTATGTGGTACTGCAGCAGAGATAACACCGATTATTAAAATAGATAGATTTGCTATTAATAATACAGTTGGAAAAATAACTCTTAAACTTTTAGAAAAATATTTAGATATTGTAAGAGGAAATGATGACAAATATTCAAATTATATTAAAGCATTGGAGAATAATTAAATGTTATTAAATAGAAAGATTTTAGAAAAAATAGAAGAAAAAAATGGTGAAAGTTTTTATTTGTTAGATAGTTATAAATTTGAACAAAATTTCAATAAGGTAGTAGACGAATATAGAAAATATTATCCTAAAACTAATATTGCATATTCTTATAAAACTAATTATACCCCAAGATTTGGGCAAATAGTAAATGATAAAGGTGGATATGCAGAAGTTGTATCTGGAATGGAAATGTATATAGCAAAAAAAATAGGTGTGCCTTACGATAAGATTTTTTTCAATGGACCTTTTAAAGAGCTAGAATATGTAGAAGAACTACTGTTGAATAATGGTGTTGTCAATGTTGACTCTTTGGAAGAATTAAAAAAAATTGAAAAGATATCAAAAAAAAATACAGGAAAAATATTGAAAATAGGATTAAGACTTAATTTCGATATTAAAGACGAAGTAATATCTAGATTTGGATTTGATACTCAAACAAGAGATTTTAAAGATGCATTAAATTTAATTAAAAATAGTAATTTAAAATTAGTTAGTCTACATTGTCATTTTGCAACAAGATATTTATATAGCTGGAAAAATAGAACCCAAGGGATGCTGGATGTTATTGATAAATATTTTCTAGATGAACTAGATAAAATAGAATTTATTAGTTTGGGTGGTGGACTATATGGTGAAATGCCTGAAGATATGAAAAAGCAATTCCCACAACAAATACCTTCTTTTAATGAATATGCTGAAGTTTCAGCTAAAGTATTTGCAAAATATTTCAAGGAAAAGACTAATGAACCAACACTTATAATAGAACCAGGTACAGCTTTAGTTGCAAATGCAATGAAGTATGTTACTAAAATAGTTAGTATAAAAGAAGTAAGAGATAGAACTATAGTAACATTATTTGGAAGTACATATAATATAAATCCCTCTGCAAATAGAAAAAAGATGCCTTTAAAAATTTATTCAAAAGATGAACTTCAACAAAAAAATTATAAAAATGTATATTTTGGAGGATATACTTGTATTGAAAGTGACTACTTATACAGAGAATATGAAGGTGCATTATTGGTAGGAGATTATATTGTTTTTGATGAAGTAGGTTCTTACTCAGTTGTAATGAAGCCACCTTTTATAATGCCTCAAGTAGCTGTAGTTGAACCTATAGATAACAATAACTATAAAGTTATAAAAAGAAGGGAAAAATTTGAAGATATATTTCAAACTTATGGTATGTTATCATGATGAAATTATTATTTATCACCAAAGAACCCAAAACAGCAACCATAGCTCAAAAGGCTGGTGTTGACTGGATATTTGTAGATTTAGAATATATTGGAAAAGAGATAAGGCAAATAGGAAGAAATACTGTTATCTCTGCTCATACTATAGAAGATATTAAAAATATTAAAAAGATAATAACAACTTCAAAACTATTGGTTAGAATTAATCCTATAGGTGGATATAGTAAAAAAGAAATAGATGATGTTATATCTTCAGGAGCAGATATTATTATGCTTCCATTTTTTAAAACAAAAAAAGAAGTTGAAATTTTTTTAAGCTATGTAAATAATAGAATTGAAACATGTTTACTTGTAGAAACAATGTCATCGGTCAAAAATATAGATGATATTTTAACTTTAAGTGGTATAAACTATATTCATATTGGATTAAATGATATACATATTGAAAGAAAAACAAATTTTATGTTTGAGTTTCTAGCTGATGGATATATTGATAATATTGCAAAAAAAATAAAAGATAGAAAAATTGAATTTGGTTTTGGAGGAATGTCAAAAATTGGAACAAATTTAAAACCATCTCCAGAAAGAATTTTAGCTGAACATTATAGACTTGGTTCTAATAGTATTATTTTAGCTCGTAGTTTTATTAATGATATAGGCGAATACAATGATTTAGAAGATTTTGAAAAGAATTTTATTAAGTCAGTTAAAGAAATAAGAAATTATGAAAAAGACTTATTATTAAAAGACAGTTCATTTTTTGAAAATAATAAAAAAGAAACTAAAAAAGAAATTTATGAAGTAAGTCAAATAATTAAGAATTCTAATGAAAGTACAAAATGCAAACTTTAGAAGACGTAATAATAAGATTATTTGATATTATATTTTCTCTATTGGCAATTGTTGTCTTATCTCCTATTTTAATTATCGTAATAGGTATTTTAAAATTAACAGGAGAGAGAGAAGTATTCTATATTCAAAAAAGAATTGGAAAGAATACAAAAGAGTTTGGTCTTTTAAAGTTCGCTACTATGTTGAAAAATAGTGCTAATATAGGAACTGGAGAAATCACCTTAGCTGATGATAAAAGAGTACTGCCATTTGGTAAATTCTTAAGAAAAACTAAAATAAATGAACTCGCGCAACTTATAAATATATTAAAAGGAGACTTGAGTATTATTGGTCCTAGACCACAAACAAAAAAATACTATGATGCCTTTAATAATGATGATAAAAGATTTATTAGTAAAATTAAACCTGGGTTATCAGGAATTGGTTCAATTATATTTAGAGATGAGGAAGGATTATTAAAAAATATCAATAATCCTGTTGAATTTGATCTTAAAATAATTACACCATACAAAGGTCAAATAGAAAAGTGGTATGTTGAAAATAGAAGTATTTACTTATATTTTTTACTTATATTTTTAACTGTGCTTGTGGTGGCATCACCTTCAAGTATTTCTATAAAAAAGGTATTTAAAGATTTACCTCAAGCACCTAAAAAATTAAAAGATATATTAAATTAAAGGATTTAAAAATGGATTTTACATTGAAACTTATTGGTAGAGATAGCGAATTATTTGAAGATGATATGGAAAGGTATGATGATAAACTAAAGTCAATCATATCAATTTCATCTTTTTTAGTTATAGGTGGTGCCGGTAGCATTGGTCAAGCTGTAACTAAAGAGATATTCAAAAGAAATCCTAAAAAACTTCATGTAGTAGATATAAGTGAAAACAATATGGTAGAGCTTGTTCGTGATGTTCGTAGTTCGATTGGTTATATTGATGGTGAGTTTGCTACATTTGCTTTGGATATTGGAAGTATTGAATATGACGCATTTATAAAATCAGATGGTAAATATGACTATGTACTAAACCTTTCAGCACTTAAGCATGTGCGAAGTGAAAAAGACCCATATACTTTGATGCGTATGATAGAAGTAAACATAGAAAATACAGATAAAACCATAGGTCAATCACTAGAAAATGGAGCAAAAAAATACTTTTGTGTTTCTACAGATAAAGCAGCAAATCCTGTAAATATGATGGGTGCTAGTAAAAGAATCATGGAGATGTATCTGATGAGAAGAAGTTTGCAGATGCCAATATCTACTGCTAGATTTGCAAATGTAGCTTTTAGTGATGGTAGTTTACTTCATGGGTTTAACCTAAGAATACAAAAAAGACAACCACTCTCTGCACCAAATGATATTAAAAGATATTTCGTGACACCAAAAGAATCAGGAGAGCTTTGTCTTATGAGCTGTTTGCTAGGTGAAAATAGAGATATATTTTTTCCGAAGCTTAGTGAAAAGTTACATTTGATTACTTTTGCGGATATAGCAGTCAAATATCTAGAAAAACTTGGATATGAACCTTATTTTTGTAAAACAGAAGATGAAGCAAGAGAGTTATCAAAAACACTGCCAGATGAAGGAAAATGGCCATGCTATTTCTTTTCAAGCGATACAACTGGTGAAAAGGATTTTGAAGAGTTTTTTACAGATAAAGAGACTTTAGATATGCAAAGATTTGAAAACTTAGGAGTGATTAAAAATGAGCCAGAGTTTATAGAAGAAAATTTAGAGATATTTACAAAACAGATAAATGATATGAAGAGTAAAAGAGAATGGACAAAAGAACAAATAGTAGAGCTCTTTTTTGAGATGATACCTGACTTTGGACACAAAGAAACAGGTAAATATTTAGATGGTAGGATGTAGTCATGCAAAGATTTTTTGATATTATATTTTCGTCAATGGCATTAATAGTCTTTTCACCTTTTTTAATACCAGTAGCAATAATCCTTAAATTTTCTGGAGAGGGCGAAATATTTTATGTTCAACAGCGAGTTGGAAAAGATGGAAAAATGTTTGGACTATTGAAATTTGCTACTATGTTAAAAGACAGTGCAAATATTGGTACAGGTACAATTACAGTCAAAAATGACCCTAGAGTTTTACCTATAGGAAAGTTTTTAAGAAAATCAAAAATAAATGAACTGCCTCAGTTACTTAATATTTTATTAGGTGATATGAGTGTTATAGGTCCTAGACCACAAGCCCAAAGATGCTTTTTGGCTTTTCCAAAAGTATCACAAGATGCTATAATTCAAGTTAAACCAGGATTATCAGGAATAGGATCAATAGTTTTTCGAGATGAAGAAAGTATTCTTGACAATCCAGAAATAGATAGACTTAAATTCTATGATGAAGTTATTGCTCCATATAAAGGTGAGCTTGAGCAATGGTATGTTAAACATCATAATATTTATACATACTTTATGCTTATTGGGCTAACAATATGGGTTGTTCTATTTTCAGATAGTAAAATACATAATTCAATTTTCAAAGATTTACCAATACCGCCAGATATATTGTATGAACGGTTGTAAAATGGAACAAAAAAACAAAGGAGAAAAAACTTTGGGGTCAGACCCCATTTAGGGAATAATACTTAACTATATATTAAACCAATAGAAGCTATAGTTTTATATATAGGAGTAAAATATGCCAAGAAAAGAGCGAATAACACATCCTGGTTTTTATCATATCATAAGTCGTGGAGTTGAAAAAAGAAATGTATTTTTAGAGGAAGATAATTTTGATAGATTTTTGTCTATTTTAACTCTTGAATTTAAAGTATACGATATAGTACTACATAGTTTTTCTCAAAGAGAGTGCAAGCACAAGGTCTTATGACAAATCATTATCATCTACTTATTGAAACCAAACAACCTAATATATCAGATGCTATGAAACGAATCAACTCACTATATTCAATCTATTTCAATAAAAAGTACAAACGATCAGGGCATCTTTGGCAAGGTAGATTTACATCTTATTATCTCTATGATGATATGCATTTTTGGTATGTCGCAAAATACATTGAAAGAAATCCTGTAGTTGCTAATATGGTTAAATTTATTGATGAGTATAAAT
>Ga0066623_1039368_pt1 | contig 7642 bp, 10 predicted proteins | sample SaaInl8_200m_RNA_FD_61419 | JGI IMG/M metagenome (GOLD analysis project Ga0066623, IMG submission 61419) | Marine microbial communities from expanding oxygen minimum zones in the Saanich Inlet - SI048_200m_RNA (Metagenome Metatranscriptome) | ecosystem: Environmental > Aquatic > Marine >...
TCACCGCACCGCCTATAATCTGAACTGTAGGCAGCAGGAAGTATTTCACACTATACGGCTGTTCATTATCCGCTATTTTGTAAACTGTCTCCAGTTCTAATTCTATTGACATAATAGGCTACGCTCCCGGCTCCGGTTTTGCAGCATCAACGACCTTCCAACAGGGGTTTTCATCAAGGATAGTCCCACCATTCTTTGAGGTTTCAACTGAAACGATAAACGGCTTCTTAGGGTCGGGGAAAATCATCTGCCCTCGCCATGTGGTCAGCTTTATGCACTGATATTGTTTTTTGGGCATCATTTATCCTCCTAAGTATTCAATAATCACGTCTATTGTACCAGACGCCGCGGCATCGTTTGTAGAAATCACAGGCTTGACCCACTCACCGATATTCTCAGGGAGTATCAATGAAGCAATCCGATCCCCTACGGCATAAGTAGTGGCAACGCTCATAGTAATAACCACAGAATGGCTATCTGGTGTTGGTACTGCGAACGTACCGGTCTCTGTAGCACATTCCTTTAATGAAATCGTAAGTGTTTTAGTATCCGCAATAGCCACCGTAGTTTTGGCTAAAACAGTAACGGCCATACGGCTTCTTGTGCCGTCCACGCGGAGAGCGGTGGTGTCACCAATAGTTGTAGAGGTATTGGCTGGCACCGTAGTACCGTCCTCGAACATCTGATTTTCAAAAATCAGTTTATGTTTATACATCAGCTTATCCTTTCTAAAGTATAACTTTTTCCGTTCCGTCCAGTATATTATAACTCGTAATAACTGGGATACCTTCCCATTCATCAATACGCCTACTATACTTCTTGTCTTCAACACCCATTTGCAGTTTGTTTTCCTTGAACGGAGAAAGCGCCAAAGTTTTACATTTTGGATGACAGAATATCATTGTATTCCTGTCAGCACCACGCACTGAAGCTATAGCATCATCTATCTGAAGAGAGGTCGGCAATGAACCAGTTTGAATATTAGCAATCACCGCAACGGTTCTGGTCGATATATTCAACCAACCGAAATATCCCTTCAGTGTCATGCCATACCCCAGCACACCCGGCAGACTTTGTAAATCATAACGATTTCCGCCATTGATTGCGACTTCTTCCAACAGGGATCCTTGTTTAAAGCCGTTGGGATTGAACAGGCCAATATTTTCAGCCTCATCAAACCTAACCACCATCATGGAATAGACCGTGCCACTGGCAGCCCCCGCCTTAAAAATATTTCCGTCATCGACCGCTTTTGCTTGCCAGTTGTTATAATAGAAATGCACTTCAGCATCCATACCGGCTTGTTTCAATAAAACAGGCGTTTTATCGGCAAAATATGCTGAGGGAGAACCAAATTGTTTGCTTGTATCTTCACCAACTTCCATCCGTCCGCCAAAGATAGCAAGATCAATCTTCTCTAACCCGCTACTAATGTTCATAGTTGGCAGCACAGAGTTGGCATTAACGAACTGAGCACCCGTAATGCTTGTTAATTTTTCGGCCATATGCCAAAATTCATGGGTTGATTTCTTGAAACGCAGCCTTTCCAGAATTGGAGCGTTCTCAGTCAGCTCATCAACCATCTGGGGCTGCTTCTTGGCATGTTTCATTGTAATTTCTTTTAAATCATATGTAGCCATATTTTTATCCTTTTACTATCCTTATTATGTTTTAAACATTCCCTTAAACGCAGTTTCATAGCTGATAGGCTTGTCATTACCACCCACTCCGCCAGGAGAACCTGTACCAAGCGAGTCCTCACCGACCATTGCTCCAATAGTGTACATTAGCTCAATAAACATCGGATCATTAACGATCGGGTTGCCATTTAATGCCGGTGCAAGCCTACCGTCCATTTTCTTGTCCAGAGCTTGAACTGCCAGCAAGCTTTGATCTTTGTTTTTGTCGTAGTCCTTTCCCCATTGCGTTTTAAGTGCTGTAGTCCCGGCTTCAATAGCCGCCTCGTTCTGTTTTGCGACCAGTTCCTGCTGATACTTGATCAAGCCTTCAGCCTGCTTTGGGGTTATGTCGCTTGTCATGCAATGAGTCGTAAACCCGCTCAGTGTCTCTTTTAGGGTCGCTTTCGCAGTGTCATCTAATTGAGCATCTGCAAAGATACCGTCCAGTTTAAAATCATCAGGGGACTTTGCATAGGTGTGTTTTGTTCCCTGTTCAATTGCACTCAAGGCATCGTCAACGGAAGCAAAACCCTTGAGTTTTTCGTGGGTCGCTTCCGGCAATGAGCCGTACCATTCTTGGCTTTCCTGCGTATTACCACCACCATCCCCGCCCGTAGTTTCATTCCCAGCGCCTGTTTGACCAGTGTTCTCGTCTGCCATATCATTCCCCTTTGTTAGTTTGTAAGATTAAATCCATATTCCGCCGCCTGCGCATCATGCGTTGTATATCATCATGCACGTCCCCTGCTGTTATAGCGAGGTCATCAAGCAGCCCTTGCCCAAAGTCCTTCAGCACGATTGACATCACCATCTGGGCGTTGTCAGGACTCCATGCAGTGTCAAAAGTGCCAGCCCGTTCTAATATCTCACAGACCACACGAGCGCCTTCCGGTGTTTTCGCCACCACTGACAAGTCAGATAAGTAGCTGATATACGCTTCTTCCGCCTCTTGCCTTTGCTTCTGGCCAATCTCAACAATATCTTCCATTATGCCTGACTCCTCATAAGTTCGCCTGCAATTGTCTTGTCAGTGCCCACGCTGCCAAGCTTGGCGGCCTGTTCAGCCTGCATCTGTTCAGCTTGCATTTTTGCAGCTTGTTCCTCTTTTCGTTGCTCTTCTGCAAGGATTTGCTCATATTCTTCATCACTTCTGATTATCCTTGCCGGAGCACCCACGCCTATTGCTATTTCGTCAATGACTTGTGGCATATTAAGCTTATGTAATACCGTAGGCGGCATTTGTGCCGTTATCTGCATTTCTGCAAGAGCTTTTACATCAGCCACTACTACCCTCGCCGCCTCAGCTCCTACCTGCCTCAAGGATTTAGCAACCGTTGACATGTACTCAATTTCCATACCCCCAGCGTCCAGTAATGCAGGTGGTGGTTCGGGAAAGAGTCCGGCGCGGTCAAGAATGTTATGAGTATGCAAGAACATCTTATCCAGCACGTTAGGTTCATAAATGGAAACAACCGGCGCTATTTGCTGCAATCGTTCCCTTTTTCGTTCCATGTATTCCGTTGCGGTCATATCTTTGGGACGCATCTCTTGTGGGAGGTCATAAAACAAATCAGCTTTGGCAACAGCCGCTATGCGTTCCATCATCACTTGGATATCTTGTGAAGCATACTGGTAGCCCTGATATGGAATTTCATACAGTGCCCTTACGCCCTTAGACTCCACTTCAGACACTGCGGTTTCACCACCGGGTTGCACCTGTAGCTTGTATTTAAACTTAGACGGCTTGATTGTAGGAGGATTGACAAGCTTACCCAATGCAATCAGCTTCAAGCGCTCCGTCTCATTCATTTGCAGGGTCATTCGCAGTAGCTGGTGTCCTGACCCCATTCCATAAGCAGATGCACCCACTCTTGAAAAGGGAGCGTGATAATATGGCATTTCGTGATAGCCTGATTCTGACAACACGTCCTTGACTTTATCCTGACCGTCCGGGAAGTCTTCATAAAGAAAAGACTCATAAGGCATATTCAAGTTGTCAATCTTGCGATCATCATAGTTCGCACGTGGCCTGACGACATGCACAATATCAACGGGTGTGTAGGGGTTATGCTCCAAGATGTGTTTGGTCTTGTCGCTTAACTTCTTAATCCCATATTTCTTTTTGAGTTGGCCGGCAGACCATTTGAGCCGCCTGACCACAGTATCCAGTTGACCTTCAGAATCAAGAGCTACACAGTAAGTCCCAAAAGTACAGCATTCAAAGTGAGACAGCGTGGTCATATTGCTATCTTGGAATAACAACAGATCGCCAAAGCCGAATAGCTCTAAATTACACAGGTAGATAGCCTGATAAAATCCGCCCTTTTGCAAGACCATATCAATGCGTTTCATTCGGTAGTCCAGATGTTCCCTGACTCCGAGAGATTCCATCACTTTATCATCTTGTACTCTCAAGCTTTTCCAAGGCAAACCTTCAGGTGTCATGCCAACTGTCATACCACCCGCTGCACGTTCTAATGACAGGGTAGCCGCCGGATTGATATTCTTTTTGCCACGTTGAAGAATAGTCTTTTTATCTTCGCCTTCATCTGGCCAGAACCCACGATAGGGGAGAAGATATTCAGAAATCTTCTTAGCGTCCTCATCCTCATTGGTCTGGCGTTCGCCTTCAAGGTATTCGACCAGTGCTCTTATTTCTTTTAGTTTTTCAGCAGACATAGTTATTTTTAGAAACCTAACGTTTGAAGCCAACCACCCAGTGGATTGGATAATATAGTGCCACGCAGTCCCTGCTTATTTTGTAGCCTCTGTTGTCCTGTTGTCCGTGCTCTCTTTGACCCTGCCTTCCGTTCCTCTTCAGGTGTGAATGGCATTTTTGCCGCTGCTGGCGCTGTTGGTATTGTCGGCGTGTTTTTCCCACCCATAACCTTGCTCCTTAAAATCGTATATTGATATTATTCCGTCTCGGTACTTATTTTCCTCGGCAATATAACAAGCCTTTGGCAGCCTTCCGAGTATGCGGAAACCAGCTTCCTGTAAATATCTTATTACATGCGTAAAAGTGATAGGTGTTAGGCCATATAAGCTCGCTACTATCTTGTTTTCCTTAAGCCATTTCAGCGAAAGCTTGGCACATAAAACAGCTTCATCATGGGTCATGTCCCAAGTACAGAAATGCACCTGAGCCGCCTTTCCTTGAAAGCCATTGAGCCAGAAGAAGCCTACCGCTCCTCTGTCAGTTAATTCTAATTGTACCAGCCAGCAGTGCAATGGAATCTTCGTATTTTTAACAAACGATAGCCATTCATCAGCCGTTAAAATGCCGTCATCATAAAATAGCCATTCAGTGCGCTTGTGATATTCTGCACTATCAAACAGCGCCTTGATTTGTTCATCGGTCAAGTTTTTCGCATGTGTCCATATCAATTCTTTAGAAGGATAAGGGATCATAATCCACTCCATTACTTACATTTTGGTCGCCGCTCACGTTCGGATAGCCGCCCCTGAGTTCCACATACTCGTCAGGGTCTGGAAACGTGGCTTGTAGTTTCGGGTCAAGAATTCTGGCCATACAATCCAGCATGTCATCATGCTGGCATACCGGGAAAGCGAGAAACTCTTCATCCTCCCATTCCTTTATGATGTTGCGGAAACTCTCAGCAGTATCTCTGATTGTCAACACGCCGGGCGTGTAGAAACGGAAGTTTTCAAATATTGGTATAAGCATACGGATACGGTCGTTCTTAGGCATCTTGCCACCCAATGCCACAATAGAAAAATGGAAGTTCTGTTCATCCTGAACATATTCAATATGCTCAATGTCCGCTTGCATTCCGTATTCTTCATAACCCACCACGATCGGTTTGTATTGCCTGACAAATGCAAATAGCTTCTGAGTCCGCTGTGTTAAGTTCAGCCTATCACGTAGGCCGTCAATCAAGTAGTATCTGTTATCAGGCGCTAACCCAATGACCCACATGACAGTATAGTCATTTCCAGTGTTTTTGATTTTCCTTGCACTGGCAGGGTCAACTAAAAGATAGATATTCATTTTGTCGTAGAACTCGTGCTTAGGCGTCCACGCCCTAATCCATTCTTTTGAAAACCCTTGCGCTTCATCGGCTCTTGGATTCTGCAACATCTGACATGCGAAAATGTAGGGACCTTGATCACGTCTCTTGTCAACCAGAATGTCTTGACTCATAAATACCGCTCGCCCGTCCGGAGTTCCGTCTTCAGTGGCTGGATAAATGCGTTCTTTCGCCGTCTTAGCCTTTAACAAAGCGCCCCAAGCATCATTCAGATGATACCGTGTACCGATCATCCGCCTTCTATAATTGGTTTTTTGTGAACCAAGAGAAAACGACAGCCTCACTGCATCATATGCTTTACTGAGCTGGTCATGGTTAGTAACTGACTTTTCAGTTACAACATCGTCATAAACTAAAACCTTAAAGTGCTTGCCTGTTGGCATACCACCGATCAACCCCCACGCCTCAATAGTTTCTTCTCTGCTATTTGACTGGCGCTTAACTCTTATGCCCTTATCAAGGCCCCAGCATGGCGACTCTTTGTCGGGCTTTGTGTATAAAATATCAGGGTATAGCTCTTGCAAAAGAGTATTGTTTTCAAACTCTTCTTTAATCTGCTTTAAGAAATCCTGTGCCAACTCACGCTTGACGCTGAATATTCCGAATGTCAACTCAGGATCATTCAGAATGTCCTGAATGGTTAATGCAAACGTAATGATTGTCGACTTATAATGCTCACGTGCCCATAAATCCAGCATCCCATCAGGTTCGGCTTGTACTTCTCTGCACCTTGCATAAAGCCAGTCGTTGTTTACATCCCGTCTATTCAGCAAAAAAGTGAGAAGGAAGAATAAATCACGCCTGCCTAATTCTGCCAGCAGCTCTTTGTACGCTGTGATTGATTGCTTCTTAGCCGCCTGAATCCACGTCTGATATTGCTCATTCTGCGCATTCCTTGTTAGCATTCATGATATCCTGTTCCAGTTTCTTGATTTCGTCTAACAGCTCTATGGATGCTCCGACCGTAGTCTCATTTGTATTCTTATTATCTGACTCATGCTTTTCAGCGTATCCGTGCTTACCGAGTAATAAGCAAGTTACCTTTGAACTCCACTTACAATTAACCCCATTTTTGAGCAATAATTGCTGCTGGCGCTGCATCATTGCCGAGTAAATGTCAGAAAACTCTTTTTTATCAGGCGCTTTTCGCCATTCGGTAATAGTCTCTCTACTCACCCCGATCACAAGCCCAAGCCCGGCAACGTTAGGGAATTCATCATCACACTGTAAATAACCACCATAAACATAATCCCATGCAGCCTCAACGAGTTCAGGCGTGTACTTCGTAGGCCGTCCGCCCCGATTGCCTAAAGCATATTTATTTCCTATTGGTGCTCCCATAATAAACCCCCAATATATCAATGTTTTGCATCTGTCAAGGCAAAAAGTGATTTTCCCCAAAAAAACCTCTTGACATCTCTGTCGGCCTTGTGGTACTTTGCATACAACTTGGACAACAACTACAAAAACGACACAAAACATTAAAAAAGGAGCAAACCAATGAAACCAGAAACAGCCATAAAACAATTAGAGAATGACAATATCAGCGGAGTTCATGAATTGCTACGACTCCAAGTCTTGAAAAACATCAAAGGGCTTAAGACAATGAAAGGACACCACTTGACAACAAGCTGCTCGCAAGTCATGGCCTCGCTTGTATTTCATAAGTGCCCTGCAACCCTCGCAGAAGCCGCTGTCAAGATCAGTGCGAATTGCATTGCTCTTTCACTGGGTAAGCCGACACCATATCAAATTTATATCTAAACGCAAAGGATCAAGACAATGAACATCACAAGAACCGATAAATATCAAAAGCCTGATCTTGACATACGAGGAGACCTCGTAGTTATTGATTATATTGACGAATGGCGAAGTCACCCTGATTATGGAAAATGGGGAGCTCCGACCATA
>Ga0066623_1024597_pt1 | contig 7472 bp, 6 predicted proteins | sample SaaInl8_200m_RNA_FD_61419 | JGI IMG/M metagenome (GOLD analysis project Ga0066623, IMG submission 61419) | Marine microbial communities from expanding oxygen minimum zones in the Saanich Inlet - SI048_200m_RNA (Metagenome Metatranscriptome) | ecosystem: Environmental > Aquatic > Marine >...
GAGTGTTTTGATATGAAAAGGATAGATTAGCTTGGTATCCATTATAAAAAATATTTTTTCTATTTTAATGAAAAATAAAAAAAATGAGTTTATTGTATTAATTGGTTTAATGTTTATATTATCTATGCTAGAACTTGTAGGTTTGGGTATATTAATACCTGTGATAAATATAGTATCAAATCCTAATGAATTTTCAACAAATGAATATATTATTATGATAAATAATTTATTTAATTTTTCAGATATGTATAGTTCTGTTTTTGTATTACTTGCATTTTTAATACTATTTTTTATATTTAAAGCTACCTCTACACTATTTATAATTTTTAAGCAACAGATTTTTGTAAATACTATGTTTAAAGATTTATCTGTAGATATTTTAGAACATAGCATGTTGTTGAAATATAATGTATTTAGAGAAAAAGACAAGTCAATGTATTTAAAAGATATTATTAGCAGTAGTGCATATTTATCACTCTGTACTTTTAATATTTTACAACTTTTTACAGAAGCATTTGTTTTGATTGCTATTTTAATATTTATGGGTTTTTATATTGGATTTAGTAATATATTATATATCCTACTAGTAATAACACTAGTAGGATTACTATTTAAATCAGTTACTAGAAATATATCACTTTATGGACAACAAAGAGATGCTGTAATGCATGATATAACTAAAACAGCAACTGAGGCATTGGGTGGATATAAAGAAATAAGAAATAATAATGTCTTAAATAGTGTTATAAGTGAGTATGAAAAGAAAGCAGAACCATATGTATGTATTTATGCTAAGTTTGGAACAATGTCAAATGTACCAAGAGTTACATTAGAATCAATAACAGCCTTAACAATTATAGGCTACTTATTTTATATTTTTTATAGTAATATCCCTATTCAATCAGTAATGCAAGATCTAATAGTATTTGCTTTTGTAGGATTAAGGACTATACCTTCTTTAGCGAAACTTTTAGGTGCATCAGCTCAGATAAAGTATTTTGGTACTGAGTCTGATAAATTTAAAGAACTGTTTTTAGAAAATCGAAATAAATATGAATATATTAATATTTTAAATGATTTTAAAACTCATATTGAATTTAAAGATTTATATTATAAGTATCCTAAAAAAGAAGATTTTGTATTAAATAATTTAAGTTTTAAAATAGAAAAAAATAAAAAATATGGCTTTGTTGGTAAATCAGGAAGTGGTAAAAGTACACTATTTGATATTATTTTAGGATTAACCACTCCAAATAGTGGAAAGATAGTTGTAGACAAAAAAGAGTATAAAACATTTGAAAATATTGATATAACAAAATTTATTGCAATAGTTTCACAAAATATTTTTGTACTTGATGGCTCATTTGAAAGAAATATATTGTTTTTTGATAAAAATAAAAATGATAAACTTTTAGATGAAGCGATAGAAGGTTCTCAATTAAAAGAGTTAATAGATGGGAATAAAGATCATTTAGTAGGAGAAGATGGTAAAAACTTATCAGGTGGTCAAAAACAAAGGTTAGCAATCGCTAGGGCATTGTATGCAAATAAAAATATATTATTACTAGATGAAGCTACAAGTGCTTTAGATAATGAAACAGAAAGAGAATTTATAAACTATTTAAATAGTAAGAATAATCATACTGTACTTATAATAGCACATAGACTTACTACTGTAAAAGATTGTGATACTATATTTGTATTTAAAGATGGAACTATTGTAGACAGTGGTAGTTTTGATGAATTATCAAAAAATAGTGAAGAGTTTAAAAAGCTTTTAAATAGTGGAGAATTTAATGAAGAATAGTATTTTTGATAAAATGATTGAATCAAACAAATTTTTTTGGTCAAAGGTTAATAATAAAGATGACAATAATGGTTATCTTTTATATGAAATGTTTTATTCTGAACCTGCAATGATATATGGTATATCAAAAACAGCATTATCAATTGCAAGAATTAAAGGCTTGAAACCTATTTGTATTACTGGTTTGAGAGGGAATCAAGAGAGATTTTCATTTATTAATTCTATGAATGATACTGTGACTGGAAAACCCTTTAATTTTATAAGTTCAATATTGAAAGATTCATTAAACATTTTAAAATACTTAATATTATTAAGAGATAAAAAATCATTACTTAACTTAAAAATAGAAAAGTATGAAATTGGTCCTTATATTTATGATGCTGTTTTAAAAGCATTAAATATAGTAGAAATAAATACAATGACACTTGCTATACAGAAAATTATTATTTTGGAACTTTGTTATTTTTATTTTTTTAAGAATTTGATAGATAAGTATAATATTAAAGCTCTCGTACTAGGTGATAATGTCTATAGGTCTGGTTTATTATTTGAATTGGCAAAATACAATAATATAGAATGTATTACCCCAATAAATTTAAATGCATTTTCAATGAGAAAGTATCAGAGAGTTGAGGAATTTTATATACATGATAGAAAAGCCGAAAAAAAAGTATTAGATCTATTAGACTCCAATAAGATCAATAGTTATATTGATGAATACTTTTCAAAAAGATTTAGTGCAAATATAGAACAACATGATGTACTAAAAGCATTTTCAGATAGTAAAAATATATATAATAAAGAAGAAATTATAAAGCTATATAATCTAAAAGAGAATTTACCTATTGTAGTAGTAATGAACCACATATTTTGTGATGCACCTCATGCTTATCCAGATGGCCTTTATGATGACTACAAGGAATGGTTAGTAAGGACAGTACTAAATTTAAAAAATAATAAAAATATTAATTTTTTAGTTAAAGAGCATCCCTCTGCAGAGCTTTATAATGAAAAAGGTGTTATTAATGAAATACTTAAAAAATTGGATTGCGAAAGCACTCTATTAAAAGATGATGTTCATAGTTTAACTATCTTAAATGAATTTGATGTTGTTATAACTTGTGGAGGTACAATTGGACAAGAGTTTCTATATAAAGGTAAGCCAGTTGTGTTAGGGGCAAGACCTCCTTATAGTGGATTTGGATTTACAGAGGAACCAACTACAAAAGAAGATTATGAAAATTTGTTAGCAAGTGGAATTGAAAAATTATCTGTATTAAGTGATAAACAAAAAAAACAAGTAAATAAGGTAATTTATCATGATTTTGTATTGTTAGATAATTATAGTGATGACTTAGAAATAGGTGGTGAAAGGTTTTATATGGGAAGAGATTTTAATTATAGAGAATTTTATGGAAATATAATAAAATACAATAAAGTACCACTTGAAAAACAAAAAATATATAAGTTATTAGATAAATTTATAAAATCCGACAATAAACATCTATTGAGATACAAATGAATAAAAAAATATCAATTATAATAGTTACATATAATAGTGAAAGTGTCATAAGCGAATGTTTGGAATCTATACAAAAATATAATGATATAGGAGATAAACTTGAAATAATTATAGTAGATAATTCTTCAATATTTAATATAGAAAGATATGTAAGTGGCTTAGAATTGAACTTAGATATAAAAATGATTCATAATCCAATCAATGGTGGATTTGGTCAAGGAAATAATATAGGTGTAAATACTTCAAGTGGTGATCTTTTATTTATTTTAAATGCTGATACCATTTTAGTAGAGCCAATATTTTTATACATGATCAGTGAGTTCAAAGATTCAACTTTAACAGCAGCTGGATTTAGATTGATTAGAAGAGATGGTAAAATTAATGATTCATTTGCACTTTTTCCTGAATATAACTATGTATATTTCTTTATTCCTATAAAACTGTTAAATTTTATTGTTATTCGGTTAGGTATGTTATCTAAGTTTATTTTTCCTTGGGGAGCTGATTTAGTAGTTAGAAAATGTGATTTTATTGATGCGGGAAAATTTGATGAAAAAATATTTTTATGTAATGAAGAACCTGATTTAACAAAAAGGCTTAATATTAATAAAGTAAAGATTTTTAATAGACCAATTATTCATTTAGAAGGTCATACTACAGAAGTGAATGATGTTAGATTTAACGAATGGTTAAAAAGTACTAAATATTATTTTAAAAAATATAATCTTAGTTTTGATAAGTACATAGAAAGGGAAATCAAACTTAATAAATTAAAAATTAAAATAAGAAGATTATTAGGACTAAATGTAGAACATTTGAATGTTTATGTGAAAATGCTTGAAAAGAACTTAGGTTAATGTATAGTTTAGTACAAAAAAATATTGATTCAAAAATAATTAAACTTAATTTAGTATCTGTATATTACTATTCCTTTTTATCAACATTTGCAGTTATACTATTTGTTAATTTGATTCCATCAGAATTAATTTTAATAACGCGGTTTTTTGTGATTTTTACATTTATAATATCCATTATGTTAATAAATAACATAAAGGGAGTATTATATATATTATTATTTTATGTATTTATTCTACTTTATTCTTTATATCCTTTAATGGCAGGTGATGCTGATATTAAATACTTACTCAAAAATACAAAATATGCAATATATTTCATATTTACTTTTGGTTTAATAAATATGCTTAGACTAGTTACTTTAGACTCTTTTCTCTATGTTATGTCAAAAATATTTGTTTTAAAGTTGTTACTAGTTGGAATAGTAAGTTTAAATATGAATTTTGGTGGAGATTGGTTTGTAGGTTACCTTTTAAATGGTATAGATTTGAATATACATAAATTATTTGGAATGTATAGAGTTTTTGATCCTTATTTATTCTTGTTTCCATTAATATTTATTTATCTAAAAGATAAAAAAAATACAACCAAGGTTATGGTTCATATACTTTTACTGTTTAATATTGCATCATCAATTACATTTGGTATTATATTTGCTTATATTATAATTATGTTTATGTATTATAAGCAAGTTAGGATAGTAGGGACCTTTTTAAGTTGTGTAATAGTTTTAATATATCATGAATATTTCTTAGTTTTCTATGATAACTTTTTAATTGAAAAAAGTGTTTCAATAGATGTAAAAATGAATCAATTTATATTTTTATTTAATAATATAAGTATATTGGGGCAAGGTTTAGGAACATTAATTGATATACAAGGTAGAGTAGATTCAATGCTTGAAAATGTATTTATATATTGGTTTGTAGTTTATGGAATTATCGGTACAGTTTTTATGATGATATTTTTTATATTTTTTCCTTTCTTAATTTATTATCAAAATAAAAAAGAGATTAATATAGTAATTTTATTTTATATGCACTGTTCTGTACTTTTAGTAACGGCAACGAACCCAGTCCTTGAATCGGTAATAGGTATTATGCCAATGATGATTATTATGGCATTTTTTTTTAATAAAATAGCTCGAAACAAGTCAAAGTAAAGATTTGACTTTAAAAATGAATATTCATTAAGTAATGAGGAAGTTAGTATGAAAATAGTTAATATAAATAGTGGACTAGGGAATCAGATGTTCCAGTTTGCCTTTTATTTATCACTTAAAGATAAATTTAAAAACGAAGAAGTTAAATTAGATATTTCATGGTTTGAAGTTGAAAAATTTCATAATGGTTTTGAGTTAAAAAAAATATTTAATATTAATGTAAATCAATCAACGAAGAAAGAAAATACTATCTTGTCTAGATCTGGATATACATTGTTGAATAGAATAAAAAGACGACTATTGTTTAAGAAAAAAAGTGAAATTTTGGAATCAAATGAACAACAATTTAATTTTTTACCAGATTTATATGGAAACGATGGTAAAAATGAATATTATCGTGGTTATTGGCAGAGTTATAAGTATTTTGATTCAATTTCAGAAATAGTAAAAAGTCATTTCATATTTTTACCTTTTTCTGAAAAAAAGAATATTGATATGAGTTCTTTTATAGAAAATAATATGGAGAGAACAGTTTCCGTTCATATTAGAAGAGGAGATTATTTAAATCATAAATCATTAGGCGGGGTTTGTACTTTAGAGTATTATCAAAAAGCTATTGTAAAAATGTCAGAAAAAATAAAAAATCCTATTTTCATAATTTTTTCAAATGATATAAATTGGTGTAAAGAAAATTTCAACTTATCTAATATTAAATTTGTTGATTGGAATTCAGGTGAATTATCATTTAGGGATATGCAATTAATGAGTATTTGTGGTAATAATATAATTGCAAATAGTAGTTTTAGTTGGTGGGGAGCTTATCTTAATCAAAATAATAATAAAATTATTATAGCGCCAAAAATTTGGATAGAAAATAATGATGCTGAGGATTTAATACCAAATGATTGGAATAGGTTATGATAAATATTAAAATATCAGTAGTAATACCAATGTATAACTCAAAGCAAACAGTTGCTTTAGCAATAGATTCTGTATTGAATCAAACTTATCAAGAAAAAATTGAAATTATTATTGTTAATGATGGTTCAAAAGATGAATGTGAAAAGATAGTTGAAGAGATAATTTTAAATAATCAAACTAATAAACTAATAAAATTAATTAATAAATCAAATGGTGGAGTTTCTAGTGCCAGAAATAAAGGCTTAAAAGAAGCTAATGGAAAATATATAGCATTTTTAGATAGTGATGATATATGGCACCCTAAAAAACTTGAAATAGTTATACGTTTGATGGAAGAAAATAAAATTACTTTTTTTGGACACGCTTATAAATTAACAGGTGATTTTATGAGTATGCATGAGGATGAAAAAATAAAAAAAATAAGTTTTTTACAGATACTTATGAAAAATATTACTCAAACATCTTGTATTGTTATAAAAAAAGAAATTTGTGAGTATTTCAATGAAAATATGTCTCATACTGAAGATCATGAATTATGGCTAAGAATAGCTTTAAATCATAATTTATATTATCTTGATTTTCCATTTGTAAAGCTTGGAAGACCACAACTTAGTAATGGAGGTCTTAGCTCTAATAGATGGGCTATGAGAAAAGGTGAAATTCAAATGTATAGAAATATAGCTATGAGAAAAAAAAATCTTCTGCCTTTACTACCTTTTTTGATTATATTTTCTCTTATTAAGCACTTGAGAAGCTATATAAAAAGTTATATCTAATAAAATTCTAGCTAGGATAGAGTATATGTAATAATTTAAAAATAATATTTGTAAAATCTGAAAATAATTAAACTATAAAAAAGGAGAAGAGTAAATGAAAGGAATAATATTAGCAGGAGGGTCTGGAACAAGACTGTATCCCATTACAAAAGGTGTCTCAAAACAATTAGTACCAATATATGATAAACCAATGATCTATTACCCACTGTCAGTTTTGATGCTAGCAGGCATAAAAGAAGTACTTATTATCTCTACTCCAGATGATTTACCTAGGTTTGAACAACTTTTAGGTGATGGTTCTGATATAGGTATGAAGTTTGAATATATAGTACAACCTAGTCCCGATGGATTAGCACAGGCATTTACATTAGGTGAAAAGTTTTTAGATGGTGATGATGCTTGTCTTGTTCTTGGTGATAATATATTTTA
>Ga0066623_1035760_pt1 | contig 7419 bp, 5 predicted proteins | sample SaaInl8_200m_RNA_FD_61419 | JGI IMG/M metagenome (GOLD analysis project Ga0066623, IMG submission 61419) | Marine microbial communities from expanding oxygen minimum zones in the Saanich Inlet - SI048_200m_RNA (Metagenome Metatranscriptome) | ecosystem: Environmental > Aquatic > Marine >...
AAAAAATAAAGAAGACATAGCACAAACACTATGTGATGAGGTTGGTAAGCCAATTACCTATGCAAGAATTGAAGTAGATAGATGTATTGAAACTTTAAAACTTAGTAATATTGCAATGGTTAGTAGCCATGGAGAAACGATTAATACAGATGCTATGGAAAGTGGTAAAAAAACAACTGCATATTGGTTTAGAGAACCTGTAGGTGTTGTGGCTTGTATTACACCATTTAACTTTCCATTAAATCTTGTAGCTCATAAGGTTGCCCCTGCACTTGTATCTGGTAATGCAGTTGTTCTTAAGCCCACACCAGAAGCTCCATTGACAGCATATAAATTTATAAAGCTTTTTATTGAAAGTGAATATGCGATTAAAGATGCAATTTCTTTAGTTTATGGTGATGTAGAAGTTGGTAGTACATTAGTTGAAAGTATGATTCCTAGAGTTTTAAGTTTTACAGGTAGTGTTCCTGTTGGAAATATTATTACAAAATCTGCTGGTATTAAAAAAGTAGCACTTGAGCTTGGTGGAAATGCTGCAACTTTTATTGATAAAAGTGCTGACTTAGAATTAGCAGCGCAAAGATGTGCCTTTGGTGCTTTTGTAAATTCTGGTCAAGTTTGTATCTCATTACAAAGAATTTATGTGGCGGAAGAAGTATATGAAGAGTTTGCTAAGTTAATGAAAATTGAGACTGAAAAGCTTGTAGTAGGATCTCCTTATAATGATGATACATTTATTGGGCCACTTATAGATGAAGAATCATTAAATCGTGCTAAGTCATGGTGTGCAAGTGCGATTGAAGAGGGTGCTGTTTGTATTGCAGGAAATAAAGCTGATGGTATGAATTTTCATCCTACGGTGATGACAGAAGTAACAGATGATATGAAAATTATTTGTGAAGAAGTTTTTGCACCAATAGTATCACTTGTAAAAATTAAATCTTATGATGAAGCAATAGTAAAAATGAATAATTCACCTTATGGATTACAGTTTTCAATATTTACAAATGATTTAAAACAAACACAACAATTTATACATGAAGCTGATTGTGGTGGAGTTGTAATTAATGATATTCCAACTTTAAGATTTGATATCCAACCATATGGTGGTACAAAACTTAGTGGTGTAGGGAAAGAAGGACCTTCTTTTGCAATTGAAGAATTTACAGAAATTAAATCTGTTGTTATTTGTTAGATTAAATTGAGCAGCTAAAAGAGATTAGTTTTTATTCTCTTTTACTTGTTTAAGTTTTTCTTCCCTTAGTTTATCTTTCTTACTTTTTCTTTTACCTTTAACTGGAGCAGTTCCTTTTTCTTTTTTAGGCGCTTCTCCTACCAGTTCAAATCCTGCTATTTGCTCTTTATTTAGATCTATATCACATCGTTTTTCTATAAGTTTGAAATGTTCTTTATCTTCATGAGATACTAAAGATATAGCAATACCATTTTTACCAGCACGACCTGTACGACCTATTCTATGGATATAATCAGCAGGTGATCTAGGTAAATCAAAATTTATAACACATGAAATATCATCTATATCAATCCCTCGTGCTAATAAATCTGTAGTAAATAGAATTCTTATTTTTTTTGATCTAAATTCATCAAGTGTTAAATTTCTTTCTTCTTGATCAAGTTTACCATGTAAAGATTGTGCAGGGTAACCATCTCTTTGAAATTTATTTGCAATATTGTCAGCAGCTCTAGCACTAACCATAAAGATAAGTACTTGATCAAATCTATTAATTTTTAAAAGATGTTTTAATAATGCTCTTTTATTCTCAACATTAACTTCTATAGCCCTTTGTGTAATAGTATCTACAGTTTCTGTTTCTTCTTCAAATATAACTTCTTTAGGGTTTAATGTAAGCTTTTTAGCAATATCCAATACTCTAGGAGGATATGTAGCTGAGAATAATAAAGTTTGTCTTTTTTCTGGTATAGATTGGAGTATTAAATCAAGTTGATCATTAAATCCAAGATCAAGCATTTTATCTGCTTCATCAACAACTAAAAACTTCAATTTTTCAAAATTGGTTTGTTTTTTACTTAAAATATCAATAAATCTTCCAGGGGTAGCCACTAAAATATCACATCCTTGTTGGATTGAAGATATTTGATCTCCTAAGCTTTCTCCCCCAATTAGAGTAACTACTTTTGGTACTTTCTCTAAATTGACACTGAATGAATTGAAATAATTAGTAATTTGAAGTGCTAGTTCTCGTGTAGGAGTTAATACTAATACTTTGATTTTAGATTTTCCAGCACTTGGGTTGTGTGATATATATTCTAAGATAGGCAGTACAAAGCTTGCACTTTTACCACTTCCCGTTTGTGCTTTAGCTAAGATATCATGCTTTTGTAATACAAGAGGAATTACTTGTTCTTGTATAGCTGTTGGTTTAGTGTAACCATTATTTGTGATGGATTTATTTAGCTTATCTGAGAAGTTAAAGATTGAAAATGACATTTTATTTCCTATGGTTATTTATAGTATTTTAGTCAATTATATCTTAATTGCCTCTACTATATTTAGTATGCTTACATTTCATAATAATTTAACTAATAATTGAATAAAATAAGTATATATACTAACTTAAAGAGTTTACAATTAAAAATAAAATATTAGAAATAATTAAAAAAAGACCATTGATAATTGATGGTGCTATGGGTACTCAATTACAAAATGCAACAATCGATCCAAAAGCATGGTTGGATAATAAAGGCGTTGATCAAGAGGGTTGTAATGAACTTTTAAATGATACAGCACCACAAATACTAACACAGATTCATGATGACTATGCCCAAAGTGGTGCAGATATGATTAAGACAAATACCTTTGGTACAATGCCTTGGGTACTAGATGAATATGATATGGGTGATAGATGTTTTGAATTATCACAAAAAGGGGCACAAATTGTTCGAGATATTTGTGATAAATATAGCACGCCTGAAAAACCAAGATTTGTATTAGGTTCAATTGGACCAGGGACTAAATTACCATCTTTAGGACATATTACATATGATGAAATGTATGATGGTTATAAACTTACAGCTGATGGATTAGTTGCTGGTGGAGTTGATGTATTTTTACTTGAAACTTGTCAAGATCCACTTCAAATAAAAGCAGCACTACATGCACTACAAGATACAGCACCCCAAATTCCAATAATGGTATCTGCAACTATTGAACTTAGTGGAAGTATGCTAATTGGAACAGATGCACAAACAATTGCTACAATCATGGAACCATTTGATATTTTATCTTTAGGATTTAACTGTGGGACAGGACCCCAACAAGTTAAAAAACATCTTGAAGTTTTAAGTGAAGTTTCTCATTTTCCATTATCAATTCATGCGAATGCTGGACTACCACAAAATAAAGGTGGATTTACTTTTTATCCAATGCAAGATGAAGAGTTCGGAGAAATTCAAAAGCAATTTTTAGATTTTGATGGAGTAGCATTTTTAGGTGGATGTTGTGGAACAACACCTTCTCATATAAAATCACTTGTAGATGCTACACAATCTTGTGTACCAAAAGCACCTACTGGAAGTCATGAAAAATCATTAGCATCACTTTTTAATGTTGTTGAGCTTAAGCAAGACCCATCTCCACTTCTAATAGGAGAGAGAAGTAATGCTACAGGATCAAAGGCATTTAGAGAATTACTTAAGGCTGAAGATTTTGAAGGAACTTTAACTGTAGGTCAACAGCAAGTACGAGCCGGAGCACATATTATAGATGTAAGTGTTGGATTTGCTGGTCGTGATGAAACTAAAGATATGAATGAAGTTGTGTCTTTATATGCTCAAAAAATACCATTACCACTTATGCCAGATTCTACTCAAATACCAGCACTTGAACAGGCTTTAAAATTAATAGGTGGAAAGCCTATTCTAAATTCTGTTAACCTTGAAGATGGGGAAGAACGCTTTGATGAGATATGTCAACTTGCTAAAAAACATGGTACATCATTAGTTTGTCTTGTAATTGATGAGGTTGCAATGGCAAAAACAAAAGATGATAAAGTACGAATAGCAGAGAGAATTTATCAACGAGCTGTAAATGTTCATGGATTAGATCCAAGGGATTTAGTATTTGATATGCTTGTATTTACAATTGGATCTGGGGATGAAGAATATCATAATGCAGGAATTGAAACTATTGAAGCAATCCGGGAATTTACTACAATGCATCCTGAAGTTTCAACAACACTAGGACTTTCAAATATCTCATTTGGACTGCATAAAGATGCTAGAGTTTATTTAAATTCTATATTCTTACATCATTGTATTGAAGCTGGATGTTCAAGTGCTATTGTAAATGTAAAGCATTTGATTCCACGAAATAAAATGAGCCAAGAAGATATTAATGCTTGTGAAGATCTACTGTTTAATAGACGAGAAAACGGTGATCCTTTATTTGCTTTTATTGAACATTTTTCTGATGTTGGTGCTGTTGAACAGCAAAGTGATGAAGAATTTGAAAAACTTGATGATAAGCAAAAAGTTATTCAACTTCTAAAAGATGGAGATAAGGAAAGATTGTTGCCATTAGCTTCACAATTAAAAGATAAAATGCCACCAGAAACAATAGTAAACGAATGGCTAATTGATGGTATGAAAGAGATTGGTGAGCTTTTTGGAAGTGGAGAGATGCAACTTCCTTTTGTTCTTCAAAGTGCAGAAACTATGAAAGCAACTGTGGATAGCTTAAATCCATTTTTACCTAAAATTGAAAAAGAATCTGAGACTACACTTATACTTGGAACTGTAAAAGGTGATGTACATGATGTTGGAAAAAATCTTGTAGATATTATTTTAAGTAACAATGGTTTTAAAGTAATTAATATTGGAATAAAAGTTGGTATCCAAGATTTTATAGATGCAGCTAAAGAGCATAAAGCTAATGCTATTGGTATGAGTGGATTACTTGTAAAATCAACAAATGAAATGAAATCAAATCTCGAAGAATTACAAGCACAAGGTTTAAATATACCTGTAATGCTAGGTGGTGCAGCTTTAACCAAAGATTTTGTTGACAATTTTTGTAGACCTAATTATGATGGACATATTTTTTATGCAAGAGATGCTTTTGATGGTGTAATATCTATGCAAAGAATTGAAGCACATGTAGAAGCTATTGCAAAAGGGCAAGATTCGGTACTAGATACAAATATGGCTGCAGATTTAATAAAATATGATAATGTTCAAAAAGAAGAAAAAATAGAATTTAATAGCGATATTCATACTCCTGAACTTCTTGAGAACAATCATAACTTTACAGCACCATTTTTAGGAAGAAGAGATATGTCAAAGGAATTTGATCCAGCTCTAGCATTTGAGTGGATAAACCATAGAGTTTTATTTAGACAAAGATGGGGATATAAAAAAGGAAAGCAAGATTCTACAAAATTCTTAAAACATGAAGAAGAAGTTGTAAAGCCTTTATATGAAGATTTAAAAGAGGAATTTTTAGTAAAAAAAGTATTTGATCCAATTGTTCTTTATTCATATTTTCCATGTAAAGCAAATGACACAAAATTAGAAATTTATGATGAAGAAAAACAAAATATTATAGCAACTTTTGATTTTCCTAGACAAGGAAAATTTCCACATAGATGTTTAGCAGATTATTTTAAAAGTGATAGTTTTGATGTAGTTGGATTTACATTTGCAAGTTCTGGACTAAATATTACAGATTTTGAAAAAGAAATTTATGACAAAGGTGAGTTTGGAAGATATTATCAAGTTCATGGACTAGGTGTTGAGCTTGCTGAAGCATGTGCTGAACTTGTACATAAGCAAATAAGACTTGATTTAAATATAGTTGATAATGAAAAACCAACATTAAAAGATGTTCAGATGAAACAATATCAAGGATGTAGATATTCGCCAGGATATGCATCTTGCCCAGACTTAGCAATGAATAGAACAATATTTGATTTACTAAAACCTGAGGACTTTGGAATTGAACTGAGTGAAACATATCAGATTCATCCAGAACAATCAACTTGTGCTATTGTAATACCAAATAGTGAAGCTAAATATTTTAATATTTAGCTGTTACTGGTCAAAAAGAAACTCTACAATAGGCTCTAAGATTAAAGATAGTATCCCCAATGTTATAATAATGAATAAATAATACCATCCTCCTTCGTCCCACATCCAAGGAATGATATGCATAAAATATATATACAAACCAACCAGTGGTGAAATACGTAATAGAGCATTAAATACCCCTTCAACTGTATCATTTCCCTCTGTAATATCACTATATAATATAAAACAAAAGGATAGTATTATTATAGTAAGAAATATATAAAATATGTAAGTTGATAAAGTAGCTATTTCATCCCAGTAAGGATATGATAAATATACTAAGAATGCGATAACTATCGCTATAAGAAGTATAACTCCTCCCTCTGCTCCTCCCTCTGCTTCATCATATGAGTATATTCCATATTTTTTTGCCACATTTTCTCCTTTTATTTAAAATGAACTTCTATTATATCGGGGGGGGTAAAGATAAGCTTAGGTTTTAAAAAATAAATATTTGATAGTATTGTAAAATAATGTACTTCACTTATATTTTTAATCCGTATTGACAAGACATCTACAATTAGTTATAATTAAATACGAAAAGGGATATAATGATAAATAAACAGATCATATGGGATGAGGAAAAAAACCAATTACTTCAACTGCAACGAAAAGTTAGTTTTGAAGATGTTCTTGATCAAATAGAGCAGGGTAATATACTAGCACGACAAATTCATCCAAATGATAAATATCCTCATCAAGAGATATTTGTCATTAGAATTAAAAAGTATGTTTATTATGTACCCTTTGTAGAAGATGATGAAAAGATCTTCTTAAAGACTATTATCCCTAGTAGAAAACTAAATAAGATATATGGAGAACAATTATGAAACAAGATATAGTACTAGACAATGAAGAACTAGAGCTACTAGAAGCTTTAGAATCAGATGGTTTTGAAAATAAACCACTATCAAAAAAAGAGATAGAAAAGTATCAAAACTATGCAAAATACACTAAGTCTTTGCAAGAGAAAAGACAAACTACAATACGATTTGCTGTAAGTGATTTAGCAATTATTAAATCAAAGTCAAAAGAGCTAGGTATAGGCTATCAAAACTTAATACAAGCACTCGTACATAAGTATGCTACTGGGAAATTGGAGCTTAATATTTAGATGGAAAACTTTATAAAAGAACTAACACCAAAAAAGATGAGTGAATATAGATTAAAAACAAACGATTTTATAGAAATGTACAATGATGGTGAAGTAGAAATTGTAGATATTAGAATGGATTTTGAAGTTAAAGTTTGGCAATTAAATTTTGGACTACAAATACCTGCAAATGAACTTCCAGATAATCTTAATAAATTACC
>Ga0066623_1015662_pt1 | contig 7253 bp, 6 predicted proteins | sample SaaInl8_200m_RNA_FD_61419 | JGI IMG/M metagenome (GOLD analysis project Ga0066623, IMG submission 61419) | Marine microbial communities from expanding oxygen minimum zones in the Saanich Inlet - SI048_200m_RNA (Metagenome Metatranscriptome) | ecosystem: Environmental > Aquatic > Marine >...
AGGAGGAATATTATGACGCTTGTTCACAATTGGCACCTTGGGAGAACGATGGAGTACCCATACTTTGAGTCAAGACCGGAGCATCAGTTTGCTGCTGTCTTCAATATAAACAGGTGTATTGCATGTCAGACCTGTACGATGGCGCATAAGAGTACTTGGACATACAGTAAAGGGCAGGAGTATATGTGGTGGAATAACGTTGAAACAAAGCCTTATGGTGGATATCCTCAGCATTGGGACCAGAAGATATTGCAGATGTTGTGGGATAACGGTAATAATCCTATGGAATGGTTTACCTCTCCAGAGGAGAAGAATGAAACGACTGCTCCTTACGGACTCTATAACGGTGATACTATTTTTGAGTTGGCAAAAACAAAAGGGCTTAATCAGGTAGCAGTTGGTTATATCCCGGATGATAAAGAGTGGAGATTCCCTAATATATACGAAGATACTGCCGCTAGTGAAAAGACAAACTATGAGATGGGATCAGGAGCGGACAAGGAGTCTTCTGAGTTGCCTGAGCACAAAAGATGGTTTTTCTATCTCCAGAGAGTTTGTAATCATTGTACTTATCCTGCATGTCTTGCGGCATGTCCAAGGAAGGCTATATACAAGCGTAAAGAAGATGGTATCGTACTGATAGATCAGAAACGCTGCAGAGGATACAGGAAATGCGTAGAGCAGTGTCCTTATAAGAAGCCTATGTACCGTGGTGAAACAAGAATGTCTGAGAAATGTATTGCTTGTTATCCAAGGATAGAAGGTAAGGATCCGGTTACAAAGGGTAGGCGAATGGAGGCTCGTTGTATGGCGGCTTGCGTGGGAAAGATAAGAATGAATGGGCTGTTGACTGGTGATTATAAGAAGCCTGATCCTAAGAACCCGCTGGACTGGTTGATTCATATACATAGAGTGGCATTGCCTCTTTATCCGCAGTTTGGTACTGAGCCGAATATATACTATATACCACCGAGATGGGCTCCAAGAAGTTATTTAAGGCAGATGTTCGGCCCGGGTGTAGATGAGGCTCTTGATAAGTATGCTGCGCCTTCCAGGACACTGATGGCTGTTTTGGCGCTTTTCAGAGCAACCCAAACCGTGATATCCAGGTTTGAGGTAGAGGAAGGGCCGAAAATTTATGAGTCAGAGGTAATGGGCAAAAAGGTTGAGGTGTATAATGATACCGCGATTGGATTTGCTGCTGACGGTACTGAGTTGGTCAGGATAAAGATAGAAGAGCCAACTTGGGAGAGTGACGAAAAACGAATGGTCACATATTAATAACACATAATTACACTATTAACTTGAAAGCTGATAAAGGGAGGAAATTGGAGATATGAAATATCCGAAAATACTATGTGTATTGAGTATATTCATCTTTATGGGTATCGGTGTTACAGGAACTAAGCAGGTAATGGCAGAGGAGGAGTGGGCTGCAAGCTTTGAGGCCTTTAAGTCGACAAATGAGCCGGACTATCATCAAAGACGTAACGGTAATGTTGAATGGCATTTGTTCCATGATGCGCCTGCGCCGGAAACTAAAACTGGTAAACCGGACTACACGGATTTTTACTGGATAGAGGGTGATGATGCATGGCACAAGAGGATTATGGCTGTTGAAGATACCTCTGCGCTAAGCCATCTGACACCGGCAAAAGTAGCGGAATCAAAATACCACAGTCCTTGTCCATTGTGTGAGGATACTACATATTTTTGGCTGAACACTGGAGACATGGATAGCGATACGGAAGCGCATGTAAAGGGTGATTTTCCGGGATGGAAGAAGGCCGACGGTATCTGTCGCAATTGTTTTGAGTGTTATCAGCTCAGGGCTGGTAAGTTTTATGAAGGTAATGCTGGCTCTTCAACGGATGAATATGTTATCGGTTATATGAAGTCTCCGGCGATACTGGATTACTTTGCTAACATAAAGTGGTAGATTAAAACAGTAGTAGCAGTCGATAAGTTACTTTGTTTTTGGAATTTATTTTTCTCTCTCTCGTCCCTTAGTGCAACGTGGGAAAAGATGAAGAAAATATAAGAGGAAAGTTATGGTAATTAAAACTAGTGAAAGTGTAGAAGATTTGCTTGCAGCAAGTCAGATCTATCAATTCCTTTCAACGTGTCTTCTTGAGCCGACTAAAGAGGCCTTGGAGATGCTTCGTAATGAAGAGTATATGGCAGAGGTGAAAAGCTGCATATTGATTAGCGGCAATGACAAAATGCTGGAACCATTTGATCTGTTTCAGAAAGGGCTGGAAGACACAAGTGTCGAAAATCTAGAGTGGAGCTATCGTGCTACATTTGGTGCTTCTACCGTTGCAATGGATTGTCCTCCTTATGAGATGTATTACAGCGGTTCTCAAATCTGGCAACAGACTCAGGATCTTGCTGATATATCCGGAACGTATAAGGCGTACGGGATTGAAATGGAAGAGGACTCTACCACGACCAGGTGGGACCATGTGGCTGTTGAATTAGAGTTTCTACATTTTTTGACTTACAAACTTGCATACGCAATAGAAAACCACAGCGAAGAGGAACAGGAATCCTGTATTTCCGGCAAGAAGAAATTTTTGTATGCTCATATCGGTAGATGGATAAAGGCATTTTCAACGTCTGTTGTTAAGAAAACACCTGAGGAATTCTATCGTCAGGCAGCGACATTGGCAAGTCTGTTTATTCATATAGAGATGGTAAAATTGTCTGTAGATGCGGAAGAGATTGATGAATATATGGGCAACGAACCTGATTACCTGCAACGGCTAGAAGGTAAGAGTGCCAGTGCATGTGATTCCTGTATGGATGAGGAGAAATATGACTGATCTACAGGAAGAACAAACTGAAACTCTCGAAATTGAATACGATCATCAGTTGGTTGATGATATTGTATGTAAGGGTTTGGTACGTCAGGAAGCATCCGGAGACTCTACCTTATACAATGAGTATCATGAGAAAAGAAATGCGATCTATGAGATGGAGGAGGAGAGAAGGCCAAGGAGGTTTAGGGAGCTTGATGAGGAGTTCTTTAATCGATTAGGTTATGCTGCCTTCCTGAGAGACGCTTTCGATGAGTATCCTGATATTGAGGCAGTGATAAAGGAGGTGCATGTCAGGAGGGCTACGACACGGAAGAACGAGGGGTCTAATCTTGTAGATGAGGGTACTAAGGTCATCGTCAGGCTATATCCTGAGCTTTTTGTTGAGGGAAGTAAAGAAATAAGCAGAGTTATCAGGCATGAACTTATGCACGTTTCTGACATGATCAATAGTGCATTCGAATATAATGTACATGAAGAGTTTGCGACTTCCCCAATGGAAGAAAGAATAATCACAGACAGATACAGGCTCTTCTGGGATATTTCTATTGATGGACGTTTAGCTAATAAAGGACTGGAGACTACCGCATCCAGAGAAGAAAGAAAAAAGGAATTTAACTCCTTCTTCAGTAAAATCCCTGATGAGACAAGGGAGCTGATATTTGATAAAATGTGGAATGCGGAAGAAATTATTACGCATAACAGGATGGTTGAATTAGCTAAAGACACAAACAAGGTCCTTGCATTAGCTGCAGGGAGCCGTACTGCTGAAGAACTGGTAGAAGAAGCGAAGGCCCTTGGTCCTGTTCCAGGAACAACGTGTCCACTTTGTGGATTTCCGTCATTTGATTGGATAGAGGAAGTGGCTCAAGACAAGGACATTGCCAAAATAATAAATGAAGAGTTTCCTGATTGGAAACCACAGGATGGCGTGTGCGAAAGATGTGCGGAATATTATAAGATTAAAGCAGGAAAGTGGTAGTTTAAAAGTGCGAATAAGTATTTTTTATATAAAAAATATAGGAGGAAGTGTATGAAGCTTACGCGAAGGACGTTTATGAAGGTTGCAGGAGGGGTAACAGCAGCCGTCTCAATACCTATGAGAAATGCGCTGGCCTTTAAGTCTTTAAAGCCGGCGGTAGAGGTAGATAATCCTCTCGATTCTTATCCCGACAGAAACTGGGAAGATGTGTACAGAAATCAGTATAAATATGACCGTTCATTTCCCTTTGTCTGCTCACCGAATGATACCCATCAATGTCGTGTAAGAGCATTTGTAAGAAATGGCGTTGTAATAAGGGTAGAGCAGGATTATGAGCATCAGGATTACGGTGATATAGAGGGAAGAAAACCACAAAGGTCATGGAACCCCAGGATGTGTCTGAAGGGATTCACCTTTTTCAGAAGAGTATATGGGCCGCATAGACTAAGATTCCCTCTCTTAAGAAAAGGTTGGAAGCAGTGGGCTGATGACGGTTTTCCAGAATTGGACTGGGACGCTAGAGAGAAATATAAATTTACATCCAGAGGTACTGATGAGCTATTGAAGATGTCTTGGGATGATATAATTGATTATGTTGCCAGAGGTATGATCCATATAGCCAAAGAATACAGTGGAGAAGAAGGGAAGAAGAAGCTGCTGGAGAGAGATAAGTATGCACCTGAAACCCTTACGCACTGGAATGGAGCGGGAACAAGATGCTTTAAAAATCGTGGTGGTATGGGTCTTCTGGGAGTTATCGGCAAATATATGGGGATGTACCGATTCTCCAACACGCTGGCACTTCTAGATGCTAATGTTAGAGGAGTAGGTCCTGATAAGCAATGGGCGGCAGGAGATTTTCAAATTACACCTGGCATGGTGACCAGGCCCCAGGGCATCCATATGTTCATGGATTGCAGGCATCTGACGTTGACTTTGCAGACCTCAGATATTCAAAGCTGGTTATACAGGTTGGAAAAAATCTTATTGAGAATAAGATGCCTGAGGCACATTGGCTGACAGAGGTTATAGAGAGAGGCGGAAAACTGGTAGTCATTACACCAGAGTACAGTCCTTCAGCGACAAAGGCCGATTACTGGATCCCTTGCCGGACCGGTATATCTGATACTACAATATTCCTTACGATGACAAAGATCATAATGGATAACAAATGGTATGATACGGATTTTGTCAAGAAGTTTACGGACTTTCCGCTCTTGGTAAGAACAGATACACTTAAGAGATTGAAGGCTGATGAAGTTTTTGCTGATTATCATGCACCGGAACTTGACTATAGTATTCATGTTCAGGGCTTGAAGAAAAAACAGCGAGAACAGCTGGGTGATTTCGTAGTCTATGATTTGAAAACTAAAGATTTTAAGGCTATTACCAGGGAAGATGTTGGTAAGAAAATGATAGCTAAAGGTATCGATCCTGCACTGGAAGGAACTTTCAAGGTTAAGGTGATCGTTCATGATGAAGAAAATAAGGGTGGCTATGATTCCCATGAGCCGAGATGGGAAGAAGTTGAGGTCATGACACTTTTTGATCTTTACAAGATCCATCTCAGGGATTTCGATTTAAAGACTACTGCAGATATCACAGGCGCACCTGCTCATCTCATTGAAAGGCTGGCAAAGGATTGTGCAACCATTAAACCTGCTGCTATCCATTATGGTGAAGGTATCAACCATTATTTCCATGCGACACTGCATAACAGGGCAACCTATCTGCCTTTGATGTTGACAGGTAACATTGGTTATCATGGTTCAGGATCTCACACGTGGGCTGGTAATTATAAGGCTGGTAACTTCCAGGGATCAAAATGGTCAGGTCCTGGATTTAAGGGTATTATTGCAGAGGATCCATTCCAAATGAATCTCGATCCGCATGCGGATGGTAAGGATATAATTGCTCACAGTTATGCAATGGATGAAGAGGTCGCATACTGGAATCATGGTGATACTCCTCTTATTATCAATACTCCAAAGTTTGGTAGAAAGAGTTTTACCGGTGAGACACACTATAATACACCGACTAAGGTTTTGTGGTTTAATAACGTAAACCTGCTGAATAATGCAAAATGGGTTTATGAGATGTTTAAGAATGTTAATCCAAGGATTGACCTTATCATTTCTAGTGACATTATGATGACCTCTTCCATACAGTATGCCGATGTTGGATTTCCGGTAAATTCATGGATGGAGTTTGAGTCTTATGAGGTTACCTGTTCTTGTTCTAATCCTTTCCTTCAGGTATGGAAGGGTGGAATAAGGCCGCTTCATGATACGAAGGATGATGTTATGGTTCCTGCTCTTGTTTCTAAAAGAATGGGTGAAATTCTTGGTGACGGACGGTTTGCCGACTACTGGAAATTTGCTCTGGAGGAGAGACCTGAGGTTTACATGCAGAGACTCTTTGACGGCAGTGTTCCTACAAGAGGGTATAACGTTAACGATATGATTGCCGGTAAGTATGGTGTTCCTGGTGGAGCATTATTGAATTTCGGTACGTATCCAAGGACTCCAATGTATGAACAGGTAGTCTATGATCGTCCATTCCATACAGATGATGGAAGACTTCATTCATATTGTGACATTCCTGAAGCCATTGAATACGGTGAAAACTTTGTATGTCACAGAGAAGCGGTAGAGGCAACACCTTATATGCCAAATGTGATTGTCAGCACAAATCCATATATTCGACCTGAAGATTATGGAATACCTAGGGATCATATGGGTGCCGACGAACGCCATGTAAGGAATATTAAGATGCCATGGAGCGAAGTTAAGAAAACGAAGAACCCTCTGTGGGAAAAAGGATACAGGTTCTATTGTGTAACACCTAAAACGAGACACAGGGTGCATTCACAGTGGAGTACGGTTGACTGGAACCTTATCTGGAATAATAACTTTGGTGATCCTTATAGAATGGACAAACGAAGTCCAGGTGCTGGAGAACATCAGTTGCACATAAATCCAGCTGCAGCTAAGGATCTTGCTATCAATGATGGTGATTATATTTATGTTGATGCAAATCCTGTTGATAGACCATACAGAGGTTGGAAACCGAATGATCCATTCTATAAAGTTGCAAGACTTATGGTAAGAGCAAAGTATAATCCTGCTTATCCTTACCATACAACAATGATGAAACATTCAACCAATGTTGCTACAGAGAAGAGTGTTAAGGCACATGAGACGAGAAAAGATGGCATGGCGATGTCTAAAGATGGATATCTTTCAAATTTCAGATATGGTTCTCAGCAATCGATAACCAGATCGTGGTTAATGCCGATGCATCAGACAGACACTCTCTTCCACAAGAAGAAAGTATTCATGGGATTCATGCATGGTGGTGAAGCTGATAACCATGTTATAAATACGACTCCTAAAGAAACCCTTGTGAGGATTACAAAGGCTGAAGATGGTGGTTTAGGTGCTAAAGGAGTT
>Ga0066623_1009037_pt1 | contig 7248 bp, 11 predicted proteins | sample SaaInl8_200m_RNA_FD_61419 | JGI IMG/M metagenome (GOLD analysis project Ga0066623, IMG submission 61419) | Marine microbial communities from expanding oxygen minimum zones in the Saanich Inlet - SI048_200m_RNA (Metagenome Metatranscriptome) | ecosystem: Environmental > Aquatic > Marine >...
CCCATAATATACTCCAATCAACTCCATCGAAGCCGTTATTTTCAATACTTAGAATATCTTCAGCCATACGATCATTATAATAACCGACATATCGACTGTCATTAGTTCTTAGAGTTTTCTTGAATGCACATAAAACTGTCTCCAAATAGAACGGATCAATTTCCACACCTCTATTGGTGATCGTTTGCATTATTCTTTGAGCATTATATTCTAAGTGGTCTTTTTCAGATTGAACGAATTTATGAACTTTCTTCTTTCGTTTTCCATCTTCTACATATCTCTCTTTCTTCGCCCAAGCATCATTACCTAAAGCATAACACATCCCGTGAGTAATTGATTCTGCATTTTTCTCTCCAAGAAATAGTAATTCTGGTTCCAGGTTATACCCAAATATTTGCTTAAGACTTTGAGTCCAGTTCCAAGTACTAAATCGACCGAAATGAGCTATATCCTTATATACAGTATCATACAAAACATTGAAGTTTTCAGCTGGAGTTCCAGTTAGCAATTTATCAAAATAAGCTTTCTGACCGCTTGAACCTACCATTTTCTGGTAAGAAATAATTGTATCTGGGAGGTATTCTCTTTGCTGGAGCTTGTCCTTTTGAAATGGACATCTCTTTTGAACTTCCAACCACCATTCTCTTAATCGATCTTCATCAACTAATTCAAGGTCTGGATATTCATTTATGATCATATAAGCGGTTGGTAAGTGGTAAGTAATTGAAGTTAAGAAACAGAACCATAAGATCTGATCATCATTGAGTTCTAAGCGATCAACTAAATAATTGGACATCCATATATGAACATCGATATCTTTAGTATTCATTTCATTTTCATAAAAGAGTTCGAATTCTTTAACTCGTGACATCAAAATTCCTATGTATGTTTTCATTTTCGGCTTGAACTTTTACAACATCAGTAATGCCAGCTCTTAATAAAATATTTTTAGTGCTTGCTATTATTATTCCTGATTTTAAAGTTCCAACCCACTGAGGTCGTAAGCCGTTTCTGAAATTATTTATCTCTCCATCTTCATCCATATAGAGAGCACTAACTGAACAGCCAGGAAACTCTTCTTCAAAATTTTTGCCTTCTTTTACTGCATGAAATAGTAATTCGGTATCATTTTTACCTTCACATTCGTAACCGTAAGTTTCTTCCCATTGTGAAGGATCCTCTTGAGATATAACTCCATTATGAACAATGAACGATTTACCATCACCTATAGGCTGATTGTATTCCAAATCAGAAGTACTATAACGAATATGTCCTATTAATCTTATTTTACTTTCATTCATAGTTCTACAAAGACTGAAGGTTTCCAAGAATTCAGAAATTGGTAAAGGCTTAGATACCATTTCCAATTCTGAACCATTATACCAAGCAATGCCAGAAGCATGTTTCCCTCTGATTTCTGTTTCTAGGAAAACTTTCTTTAATGTTTCTATGTCATCATCAGATGGGTGGTTAAGAATTGCTCCTACTACTCCACACATTACCAGTCCTCAGATGCTTCTGGAGCAGTGAACTTTTTAAGATGAGGACTAATTACAGTATATTTTTGAAAGTCTTCAGACATTTCTTGTCCAAGACCTAAGAACTTAAGATAACTATAGCCAACTGAGTCAAGATCAGCATCGTGAGGTAATCCTTCAACAAATCCATTACATCCAAGTGCATTATAATCAGCTTCGATTTTACCGACCCATTTAATCACTGATCCTTCTTTTTCGAAGGCAGTCATTCCCTTTGGAGGTTGCCCACTTCTTCCAACTATTCGAGCGATATACTCTTGTACATTTTCTTTACCATATGAATAAACTTGATAAAAGAAGTTGGTGCAGTTTTCAGACGGTATAAGCGACTGAGTCATATGGGCTGGGCGAACACGGAAAGTATCCATATTTGCGTAACCCTCCGCTAAAATATTAAATGGTAATGTCTTTAAATAAGCAACAGTAGGCTCAGTGCCTCCAAACTTACTCCACATACCGTCCATCGAACTCCAAGATGTATGATTAGCTTTCTTATTATGGTTGTATTTGCCTATAATTAAAATATCAAGTTCCTTGAATAGTAATCCAAGTTGAAATGTTTTATTGTTATATGATACAGTATATTCTTCAGGTGCATATAGTGTTTCCAAGAACTTAATCAGTTGATTAACTCTCGTCCCCTTACCTACTCCCGAACTACCGAGGATCATTGCTAGACTTTTCATTTTCTACTCCATTTTTTACAGTTAAATTCACTAGGCTTTTCGATATCGTACCCTTCTATGTAAAATCCACTATTATCCAATACTTTATAATCAGGATATATTTCATCCTCTAACTTATAGCACATATTGCCTGATTTCAAGTGCTCACAATTAGTGCAAGCTCTCTCAGAAAGTTCTTTAAGCATTTCAGTATTGATACGGTCTTTTTCAGTTAAAATTACCGCCAGCTCAACTAAGGCTTCTGGTGTAATCGCTTTGAAATGTTCTTTAGTCATGGCTTTCCTTTTCAATGATATCATTCATAATTTCGCCCCATTCCATATATGGGAATTCTCCTGCACTATCGCTATTGATATTCGATTTAATCTGATACACCTGAGCTCCAGTCTCTTGAACCTCGCGAACATATTTCTTATAATCATCAACGAAATAATCGCATTTGATATATTTCTTATTCTGAGTACTAACAAAGCCACTCATGTAAGGGAAATGTCTCTGAAGGAAATACTTCTTAGAAGTTTCATGCTCAGGAAAACAAGCTGATACAAAAATAATATCGACATATTTGGATAGTCTTCTTAGAGCTTCTACGGCATCATCATATGGTTGCAAGTTATCATATATATCTGGCTTCTTCCAATATGCTAGAGGGTCGTCATGCTTATGCATTAATTCCTCTAGATTATTATTTTCAGCCGTTACTTCGCCGATCTCATGCCCAGTTAATCCTGTATACCATTTTTGCCAATTAGTGACCGCATCCACAACCGTGAGATCTACATCGCAGGCAAGTACTTTTCTTTTCATATTCATCCTTTAATTATCGTAAACTGCTGCAGCTAGTGCTATCACACCAAAATTAATTGCCATTGCAAATAAGCCACCGAAGAACATAATAAGCGGAGCCCATAGAACCCACCAACCAATTGATATTAAACCAACTAATTCTAAAACACACAACACAAGAAGAGTTCCGCCTGAAAATTTAATTGCCAATGCACTACCTATCATACCGATAAAACCAAACACCATTACTATTGCCGAGATCACTGCTTTCATTTCTTTCCTTTTTATTTGTTCTATTATAACTCAATTGCACTTAACTTTTATGCTACTTCCGCAATAACATTACACTTTAAGAATTGTCTTCCTAAGTCAGTCATTTCGATTTTAGCGAAGCCATCACTATTAAGTGTTGGCCAGTTTGTCGCCATTTGTCTTTTATTAATGTTGTAAAGAGCTAAACTTTACATAACTGAATTAGAAATAGATATTTGATGCGTGGTAGAGAATTGGAAGTTCTCGCTCACCGGAGAGTTCAATATTTAGGGGGTGTCATTTTGTGCCATAATTAAGTCCTTTAAACTTTAGATATGATATATTATAGTATACCTTTGCTTAATATCAACTTAATTATGAGGGGATTTGATATTATTTTATTCTGAAAAAAGTTTCTTCACCATATTGGTATTGATCCCTATTTGAAAGAATACCTTCTTTAGTTTTTGATATTGGTTTCATTTGCATGATTCTTTCAACCACACCTTCCTCATATGGCATATATGCAGACCAATCGCCATCAGCCGGTCGTTCGTCAAAATGTGTCTCATCAACAACAATCGTATAACCATGTTTCTGAAGGACTAAAAATAGTCCTTTTACCTTTACCCTCTACCATAAAATCTTTAAATTTGCTCATGTTACTTTCCTTTTTTTTATTATATTTATATCTTGATAGATCTATTATCATCCTATACCGCAATGAGCCTATTGTCTTCATTTCCATCAGCATCATGCTTTGAATAAGTGCCTTCCATATAACCATTTTCAATTCTATGTGCATTTAGCTTATTCTTTTCATAATAGATCTCAAGAAGTTTAGCTTCATCGAGATTAAAGTGGGTAATTATAGCTCCAAGAAATGCGTACATATGAGTAAGGCTACCAGTATCGTAGAACGATATTAAACCGCCCATGATATCATCGTCAACACGAGTATCCAATAATTGACCATTAGAGTGAACAATTTCATCAATGTCTTGATCCAATAGCATATATGAAAGTGAAAAATGCAGAATATCTACAAGCTCAATATATTGATTCTGAACATCGTTATGATCCAATGACTTTTCTTTTTTTACTAATTTGAATCCTAATGGGATACTATTTAAAAACTCTTCTTCTAATTTCTTTATCATTTTTGTTCCTTTTATAAAAAATATATGAAGCTGCTACCTAGTAAAGAAAATATTACTAAGTCAGCAACATGTGACATAACTATTGGCGATCTTCTTGAAAAAGTGTATCCAGAGAATACAATATAGAATATTTTTCTAAGTTTGTTTTTTCAGTATAATTTCCCATAACACCTTCGATATTTGTTTCCGTGAGGTGGATTAATGTTGGTGCTTCTTCCATTGTCTCCACATAATAACTGAGCAATGTTTCGTATTTCCAATTGTTGATTGTTTTGTTTTTGCGCCACCATTTCCATTCTTGAGGAGAACTTTCAAGGAACTCAGCGAATTCCGTTACAACTGCAAAGAAGAATTTGGTTCTTCCAACTTCTCTCCAAGCTTCGCCAGTATATTTAATATTGAGCTCGCTTTGCTTTTCAAGTATGTTTCGTAGATCCGTGTTTGTAAATTTATTCATATTTTTCCTTTAATTTTACCATTTTTCAATGGGAGTTATGTCAGTCGGGACGTATTTGTTTCTTGGCCTACCTGTGCCAAGTTTTGACTTCACCAGTTTTTGCAGCTCACAATGACTATTCTGCAACAGCATAACATTTAAACATCTGTCCTCTTCCGGCAAGAAGTCAAACAGCTTATTCATATCAACATGCATATTTCGTTTATCCCACTCTTTCTCTAGATTATCTCTGAGCCAAAATAATGCTTCCGCACATGACATGCCGTCCATATCATCAAAAATCAGATGCAGACCTCTCTGTGCGCCAGGTCCAGCAACGACGAACTCATTTTCACTGAACTTGAATTCAGGAATATAAGTCAAATCGACAAATATTTGATAAGCTAAGAAACGAGCTAATCCGTCAACTTCCATTAAGATATTGAAGACATCTTCTTGAGTATCGGCAGTTATAATTCGTTGAACGATATCCGTTCCCGCTACATATTTAATTAAGTGAAACATACGCATTGGCATATTTCTTTCAACACCTTGAATAATGAATTCTGGGTGAATTTTAAGAAGATCTTTACCTTGTCTCCAAGTCATTTCTTCTATACCTTTATCCGTCTCGACCTTTACGGGAACAGCTGAACTTGTACATTCATACATACCTTTGATTGCTGGCATTGCCCAAGAAGCCTTTAAACCGCCGCAATTAAATGCTGGAGTAAACCAAACATATTTAGGATTCTTTTTCGTATAATCCGTAATTACATCACGGAACGGCTCGGTATTGTCTTCATCGATATCCAATATGCTTAATGCACTAGGAAGACCAAGGATTTCAAATGTGGATGATTTGTTGTATGTTCTAAAGAATATGCTCCATAGAACTTTTTCTTCTAAAGAATATTCAGCATTATTTGATATATTTTCAGTAAGCCAGTTTGATTCACGATCCAATTCTCTTCTGGTATTAGTAAATCTGTAGTTGAGAAATACCTCATCAGTGGTCCATGGTTGAGGTGCTTTTAAAACATCTTTCTTTTTATAGATTTCAGTTCGTTCTGTGATATACAAATGATGGAATTCTAAAACTTGTTCGTTTAGGGTAGGTTTTGCGTTTTTGATTTTATCCAAATCAACACCGCAATAGGGTATATCGGAGGGTCTATTTTGCATATTCTTCCTTCTTTTTTTGTTACTCTAGTATATCAAATTAACTCTTAACAAATCAGATTATTCTATTATAAACACCGACTTGCTTTTAAGTTTAATTGTGAAATCTTTAAGTACTAATTCTATCTCTTTTGGTTTTGGAGCTTTAAATAAATCTATTTGTTTGCCAAATAGAGTGGGAGTTACCATTTTTATTTTGTAGCCATTTGATCGTAGTATTTCCTCAGCTTCTTCCGCTTTGGATTCCTTCGGAACAACTTTTTCAATGATTCTAGTAATTTCCGGTATAGGCTCATCTTTAAGCATGCTTTTAAATGTCATAATGGGCTACTAGCTCACTACGAATTTGTATAGCATTTCGTTTCCAACTTCGTGTAATGGAGATACTGTTAAAGCAAATCTATTATGAATAAAGAAACTATCATTGCCGGTATCTGGATCAGTAGCTGAAGTAATTTCTGACATATATGGAGAGAAAGTCAATGAAGAACGACCGCCTTCTTCTGCATCTTTAAGACCTACATATGCGGTATCACTTAATGGATTTGGATTCATATAGAATTTAGTCTGGCCAATTTGGCTTATGAATAGACCTCTTTCATTTTTCTGTAATGCGCCAGCATAATTGCTTAGTGCCATAATAGAAGCTAATGATTTAGCAGGAAGAACAGCGAATGCTTGGTAAGTTCTGAAGTTTTTACTATTCATAGCAAGAACTAATTCGTGAACTTTCTGAGTTACTTCGAATAAGTTACTTTCGGCATTCTTCGCATCTGTGAGAACTAAAGCTCCTGCATCTTTTGCTACTGCGTCAAGTTTAGCTAGTAAGTATTCATTTTCTTTCTCATTAGATATACTTCTGAATATTTTACCAACAATTTTATTAGCTTCTCCGCCATACTGGGACAAAATGTCCTGATACGCTTCTTGTGAGAATCCTGTTTTAATTGCTGGTGTGGTATGAATTAATGCATCTGACTTAACTAATTCGAAGTCATCTGTTCCAGCTTTTCTTTTAATGTTAAATAATTTACCCGTTGGACCATGTATTGGTGCAATTGAGCATATCATTGACATTAAAGAACTAACAGCACCTTGTTGAAATACACCATCGATGCTTAGATTTTCGTCCGTGTCAGCTATATCTGTTTCAACAGTAGCTTCTAATAACGGATCTTTTGTAATTTGTTCCATAAGAAATAATCCTC
>Ga0066623_1038041_pt1 | contig 7179 bp, 7 predicted proteins | sample SaaInl8_200m_RNA_FD_61419 | JGI IMG/M metagenome (GOLD analysis project Ga0066623, IMG submission 61419) | Marine microbial communities from expanding oxygen minimum zones in the Saanich Inlet - SI048_200m_RNA (Metagenome Metatranscriptome) | ecosystem: Environmental > Aquatic > Marine >...
AAGCTTGATATAAGTAAGTATAATCAACAGTACAATAATCTAACAATAAAAACTTCAAATAATTTTCACGATAGATTTTTACTTATAGACAATAAAGAATCTTATCATTTAGGAGCAAGTTTAAAAGACTTAGGTAAAAAAGTATTTGGATTTAGTAAAATGGACATAAGCTTATTTGAGATAATGAAAAAATTAGAGGAAAATAAATAATGATAAACAATAACTACGAAAAAGTAAAACAACAACTACTAAAAGAACCAAAAACTTGGCTAGTTACAGGTGTAGCAGGTTTTATTGGTTCAAATTTAGCTGAAGCACTTTTAAAGTTAAATCAAAAAGTAATATCATTAGATAACTTTGCTACAGGTCATAGATATAACCTTGATCATATTAAATCTTCTGTGACAGCATCTCAATGGGAAAACTTCACTTTTGTAGAGGGTGATATTACAAACTATGATACATGTAAATCAATCACAAAAGATGTAGATATAGTATTAAACCAAGCTGCATTAGGTTCAGTACCAAGATCTATAGACAATCCTGTAGTTTCAAATGCTTCAAATGTTACAGGTTTTTTAAATATGCTAACAGCATCAAAAGATAATGGTGTAAAAAGATTTGTATATGCTTCATCTTCTTCTGTATATGGAGATTCACAAGAGCTACCAAAAGTAGAAAGCAGAACGGGAAATTTACTTTCACCATATGCCGTTACAAAATATGTAAATGAACTATACATGGGAGTGTTTCATAAGTGTTATGGATTTGAGTCTATTGGACTTAGATATTTTAATGTATTTGGAAAAAGACAAGACCCAAATGGTGCTTATGCAGCAGTGATGCCAAAGTGGATATCTCAAATGCTAAATGGTGAAGATGTTTATATCAATGGTGATGGTGAAACAAGTAGAGATTTTACCTATATCGACAATGTAGTTCAAGCAAATATATTAGCAGGAACCAGGACTAATCCTCAAGCTTTCGCAAAAGCATATAACACAGCAGCAGGTGGAAGAGAAACTTTAAATAACCTTTTTTCAGCGATAAGAAATGAACTTGAAGCTAGAATACCAGAGCTTAAAATCAAAGATGCAATTTATAGAGATTTTCGAGCTGGAGATATAAGACACTCAAATGCAAATATAGCTAGTGCAAAAGAATTGCTAGGCTATGAACCAACTCATACACTTGAGCTTGGATTAAAAGAATCAATAGAATGGTACATCAATGATATAAAAGGAATTAAATAAAATGGCAATTGGAAATGATACAAAAATATGTGTAATAGGTTTAGGTTATGTAGGGCTTCCTTTGGCTCATGCTTTTTCAGCAAAGTATAAAGTAGTAGGTTTTGATATATCTAGCTGGAGAATAGACGAGCTAAGAAGTGGGCACGATAGAACTCTTGAACTCTCAGAAGTACAAGTAAAAGAAGCACTAGCAAACGGTATGGAATTTACTCTAAATATAGATGACATAAAAGACTGCAATATCTTCATAGTAACAGTACCAACACCTATAGATAAAAACAAAAGACCAGACTTAACTCCACTTATCAAAGCAAGTGAAACTATAGGAAAAGTGCTTAAAAAAGATGATATAGTTATCTATGAATCTACAGTATATCCAGGGGCTACAGAAGAGGATTGTGTACCAGTTTTAGAAAAATTTAGTGGATTAGAGTTTAATGAGGACTTTTTTTGTGGATATTCTCCTGAGAGAATCAATCCAGGTGATAAAGAACATACAGTTACAAAAATACTTAAAGTAACAGCAGGTAGTACACCAGAAATAGGTAAAAAAGTAGATGAACTATACTCTTCTATCATCACAGCAGGCACTCACCTAGCACCTACAATTAAAGTAGCAGAAGCAGCTAAAGTAATAGAAAACTCCCAAAGAGATATAAACATAGCTTTCGTAAATGAACTTGCTATTATATTCAATAAACTAGATATAGATACAAATGCAGTACTAGAAGCAGCTGGAACAAAATGGAATTTTTTACCATTTAGACCAGGACTTGTTGGAGGTCATTGTATAGGTGTAGATCCATACTATCTTACACATAAAGCTCAGCAGGTAGGGTATAACCCTGAGATTATCTTAGCAGGTAGAAGACTTAATGATAACATGGGAATCTATGTAGCAAATCAAGTAATAAAACTTATGATTAAAAAAGGTCATAAAATAGAAGGTTCTAAAGTGCTAGTACTTGGTATTACTTTTAAAGAAAACTGCCCTGATATTAGAAACTCAAGAGTTATTGATGTAATAGAAGAACTTCAAGAGTTTGGGTGTGATATAACAGTATCTGACTACTGGGCAGATGCAGATGAAGTAAAACATGAATACAATCTAAACTTGGATAATGATGTAAACTATGATGACTATAAAGCGATAGTTATGGCTGTTTCTCATGATAAATATAAAACTTTAGAATTTAAAAATAAAAATCAAATTGTTTATGATATAAAATCTATTTTGAAAAATAGTGATGGGAAATTATAATTTGTTAGATAAAAAAGTTTATTTCAATATTCGACCAACATCAAGAGAAAGGATGTGGGATACTCCTAAACATGCTAGTGAAGTATGTGAAGTTTTATTGCCAAGTGGAGTTGAACAACAAAGTTCTATAAAAACTTATGCTGGTTCTACTTCTTTTATATCTAAGGTTAAATACGAAGTATCGAAAAAACTCATTAATAAACAAAAAGTCGATAGCAGTGTATCAGTAAATGCTGATTTGCTTTATATGTGGGGAGCATTTCCTAAAAATACTAAAAAGCCTTTTATATTAGAACTTGATAATCCATATACACCAGCATATTATCATCTTGATAATTTCAAGAGAAATAAAAATAAAATAAAAGCTCAATTGGATAAAGCTTATAAAATAACATATTTGTCAGAAACTTGTAAAAATCACACTATAGAACTATATGGAAAAGATATAGAAGCGAAAAGTTTTGTAAACTATCCTTATATGGAAGATAACTATAAAAAAAATGATAGAAATAATGAAGATATAATAAATTTTATATTTGTTGGACTTAATAGTAGAGGAAAAGGTGGAGATGAACTTTTAGAAGCTTTTACTCACACAAAGGAATCAAATATAAGACTTACTTTTGTATCAAATTTGAGTGATGAAGAAAAACTTAAATACCAAAAAGATAAAAGAATAACTATTCTACCACCACAACCAAGAGTTAAACTACTAAATGAGATATATCCAAAAATGGATGTGATGATATTTCCATCTTTTTATGAATCATTTGGAGTAGTACTGCTTGAAGCTTTATCTTTTGGGATGGGGATAATTACTCTAAATACTTATGCAACACCTGAAATAGTAAAAAATGATTACAATGGTAAATTGTTACACCATCCTATACTTAAACCTACAATTTTAAATAATAAAGAAGTGATAAACTGTGTAGATTTGAGAATAAAAGATTTCCATGATAGATATTTAAAACATGATGAGTTTTATTATGGAATGTATGAAGAGTTAAAAAGTGCTATTAGTGAAGCAAGTAGTCAATATAAGAGTTGGCAAGAAAATAGTTTAGAGCTATTTAATCAAAAGTTTTCTTCTAAAGTTTGGTTAGAAAATTTTAAAAATATTATTGAATAAAAAGGATCTATTTATGAAGGGCTTGACTTATGAAAATTCTATTAATCAAAATGAACAATGGTGGGAAGATGATTTAGATAGCAATGAAGAAGATATTAAGATTTATGAACTTATAACTTACCCATCGGATTTCACAATCAGTACTATTTTTGAAAAATTGGAAAATGGAAATATTTCTATCCCACCATTCCAAAGAAACTATGTGTGGGATATAAAACAAGCTTCTAAACTAATTGAATCATTAATTATTGGTTTACCTGTACCTCAGATATTTTTATTTGAAGAGGATAATAAAAGTTTAATTATAGATGGACAACAAAGACTTTTAAGTATTTTTTACTTTATAAAAGGGAGAATACCAAAGCAAAATAAAAGAGCAGCTCTACGAAAAAAGATTATAGAAATAGGTTCTATTAATGAAGAGTTATTGGATGATAATAATTTTTTTGAAGATTTTAAATTAAAATTATATGGTAAAAATAAATTAAATAGCCTTACTTATCAAACTTTGGATAGTTTCCAAGAGAAGTTTAAATCAAGACCTGTAAGAGTTATGCATATAAAACAATTAGCCCCAGATGAAAAAGATAGAGAAAGTTCTATGTATGAGATATTTGATAGATTAAACACTGGTGGTACAAATTTGAGTGAGCAAGAAATCAGAATAAATATTTATTATTCAAATTTTTATAAGATGATAGATGATATAAATATCTTAGATAAGTGGAGAAAAATTTTAGGTAAAGATGAACTAGATTTAAGATTTAAAGATTTTGAGATTTTAGTAAGAGTTTTTGCATTGGCTGAAAACTTCCAAAATTATAAATCTGTAATGAAAACTTTTTTAAATGATTTTTCTTATAAAGCAAAAGCTTTTGATGATACTGAAAATCAACAACTAAAACAAGCTTTTTTAACTTTTCTTGATAACTATGAATTAGTAGATGATGCTATCAAGTTTCATATAGGTATTTTTGATTCTATTTTTTATATTTGGTATCAAGAGTATAAAAAGGGTAATATAATTAAAATTTCAAATAATATCTTAACAAATATTAAAAAGGATATATCAGAATACCAAAAACAAAATAGAAGTACTACTTATAAAGAATCTATAGAGTCAAGATTTGAAATAGCAAGAAAATGGATAATTTAAATGTCTTTAGGAGAGATTATAAAAAGCACACCTCAAATTGCCACACCAAGAGTATATTTGATGTATTGTAGCTGTGAGATAGAAAATTATTCTCATAGAATTATAGATAAAATGATAAATAGTCATTGTAGCTATATGTATGAGTTTTTTAGAAATAAACAGTTATTGGGTGAGTTGAATTTTAAGTGGAAAAATAATTGTTTTGATAAATTTCTAAAGCTATTTGGTACAGAATTTTATGCTGATATGATAGAAAAAATATTAGAAGATGATGTAATAAATGATGATAAAGGTTTATTGGATAATAGTTTTGAAACTATTAGAGCCAATAGAGGATTAGTGGCTCATGAGAATAGTAATTTAAATATTACAGTTAATGAGATAGATAGTAGTTTTCAAGTTTGTAAAAAAGCTTTTGAAATAGTTTTAGAAAGTTTAGATATTTAAAGATGTTAATTAAACTAACTGACCATAAAAAATATGTAATATTTAGCTATCTTACAATAGGGGCAAATATATTAACAGGATTTATTTTATTTCCTTTAATCCTTAAAAATATAGGCTTAGCTGCATTAGGAGTTTTTGGCTTACTTTTTAGTACAAAATCTATTATAGAAATTGGTATAGGTTGGCTAAGTGGAAGTATTACAAAAAATCTTATAAAATACAAGTATTTGAAAGCAGATATTTCTACACTGTCATTCATAGTAAATATTTTGTATGGACTAATTTCTTTTATAATCATATTTTTGTATGGATATTTTTTAAAAGAGGAATACTTATTAACATTTATTTATTTTGGATTATTTTCATTGATAAGTTTTTCAATTGTTCCATTTTATGAGATATTGATTTCAGAACTAAAGCAGTATCAAACTGCTTTTTTTTAGATTTTTGCAACAGTTTTTGTTTATGATTTTATCAATTGGAATATTTTTTATGATGGAAGTAAAATCATTATCTGACATCTTTTTAATGTTATTAATAAGTGTAGGAGTTGTCTTTATATTTGTATCTACTTATTTTTTTAGAGTTATATATATCAGGTTTTCTATAAAAAACATTTCTAAAAAGATGTTAAATAAATTGGTTTTAAATGATGGAATAAAGTATTTTTTTAATGGTATGAGTACCATACTTCTTTTACAAATAGATGTAATACTTATTGATTATCTCTATGGAACTGAAAGTGCAGGGATATATTTGATACTTTGGAAAATTCCAAATACGATAATAATGCTTGGCTGGAGATTAAGCGATCCTTTACAAGCAATTATTGCAAAAAATATTCAAACGAAAAAAGAGGAAATGAAAGTTAGATTTTTTAGTTTTGAAAAGAAGATGCTTGTATTATCATTTTTTCTTGCTTTAGGATATGGTTTACTTGGAAAATGGGTTTTAGAAATATGGCTTGGAAATGAAAATATTCCAAATCTTGAATATATGTATATAATTCCTGCAATTGTTATAGCTTTTTCTATTATGCAAAGAGTTTACTTATCTGCAAACTATTATACACAAGGATTAGAAACTATTACTAAGCTACAGTTTATTGAAATATTTTTTAAGGTTATATTTATAGTTTTTACATTTCAATATTTTAAAGAATTGGCACCTATTGTTGGATGGCTTTTTGCTTTTTTATTTACAATGTATTTTTATAAAAAAAATAGTTTAAAGGTGTTAAATTAATGCAGAGATTGGAATATTTGGATTTTCTACGAGGAATTGCTGTTCTGCTTGTTTTATTAACACATACGCACCATTTTTTTAGTTATGAAATACTTAACCAATGGAGTGCAATTGGAGCGAGAGGTGTTCAGTTATTTTACATAGTAAGTGGATTTACAATTTATTATATCTATCAAAATAAACTAAATACATCTTTAGATGTTAAGAACTATATGGTTAAAAGAGCTTTTAGAATATTTCCACTTTATTTTTTAGTGTTACCAATATATTTTTTTATATTTGGCGTAAATCGTGATTATGAATTACCTTTAGTAAATTTATTGACACACTATTTATTAGTTAATGGGTTTTTTCCAGAATATATAAATTCGATTTTAAGAGTTGAGTGGTCGATATTTGTTGAGTTTATGTTTTATATTGTTTTTGCATTGATATTTTATAGACTAAAAGATGTAAGTATTATTAAATTATTAGTCATAAGTTTTATGCTTAGTGTTTTGAGTGCTTCGGTGTCTATGGTGTTTTATAAAGAGGATATGAGTATGAGAACATATTTGTACTTGAGTCCTTATTTTCAGTTTTATAACTTTTTTATTGGAATATTTATTGCGTCATTAAGTAAAGAGACTAAAATATTTAGAAGTAAAATTGTTTTAATACTGATGATTGTATGTTTTATTTTGGT